>Ga0310834_100057_pt1 | contig 257726 bp, 234 predicted proteins | sample SM_ome_2_FD_201314 | JGI IMG/M metagenome (GOLD analysis project Ga0310834, IMG submission 201314) | Sorghum-adapted microbial communities enriched on stacked mutant (SM) sorghum from Joint BioEnergy Institute, Emeryville, California... ... | reverse complement strand
CGTCCAGGCCGCGATCAACAGCAGACCCCGCAAGGTCCTCGGCTGGAGAACACCGGCCGAAGTCCTCGACGAGCAGCTACGGTCGCTCCAACAGGCTGGTGTTGCATCGACCGGTTGAACCCAGCCAACTTCGATCAAGGAAGTTCGTCCGAGCACTGCACCGTCACCACATGGTCGGCTCGATGGGCCGGGTCGGCGCCGCGGGAGACAACGCCGCCATGGAGTCCTTCTTCTCGCTGCTGCAGAAGAACGTCCTGAACCGGCAGTCCTGGACCACCCGCGAACAGCTCCGGATCGCGATCGTCACCTGGATCGAACGGACCTACCACCGCCGCCGGCGCCAGGCCGCGCTGGGCCGGTTGACCCCCATCGAGTACGAGATCATCATGACCGCACCGGCCACCCAGGCCGCGTGACTACCCACTGTCACCTATCCGTGCAGCAGACCCAACCGTCCACCGCGTCATCAACGCACCACCCGGCTGGGACCACCCACACAGCACACGCCCAGCAGACCCACCCAGCACCCCCGACCCACCACCCGAACCGGCGGGCACACCCCGACACGCCCGCGTCCAGCACGCCCAGCAGAGCGAGCTGCTCCACCTCCCCACAACCGGCCAACCGAGCCAGGCAGCCGGCCACCCGGATGCCGGCCTGTGATCCGGCGCTGCGCGCGGCGCCGCCGGACGTGTGCGGGGGGGGCCGGGCCGGCGCTGCGCACGGCGCCGCCGGACGTGTGCGGGGGGCCGGGCCGGCGCTGCGCACGGCGCCGGCAGACGTGTGCGGGGGGGGCCGGGCCGGCGCTGCGTGTCCGGGCGGGCGGGCTACCTCAGGTGGCGGGCGCGCCAGACCACCGCGAGCGCCGGGTCGCCGGACGGACTCGGCTCGACCAGCACGACCGGGTAGCCCTCGCGCTCGTAGAACTCCCCCGCCCTCGCGTTGCCCGCGAAGTGCTCGATCCACAGCCGCTCGGTGTCCGCCGGCAGCCGCTCGACGACGGCCGCGAGCAGCCGCGGCCCGACGCCACGGCCGCGGAGGGCCGGGTGGACGTACAGCTTGTACACGGCGGGGTCCGGCCCGGCCTGCCCGTACTGGGCGACCCCGACCAGCACGCCGCCCACCTCGGCCACGACCACCCGGCCCGCCTCCACGGCCGCAGTGATCACGTCCCGGTTCCACCAGCGGAGCACCTGCTCCGCCGCCGCGGCCTCACCGATGAGCGGCGCGTAGTGCACCGGGATGTGCTCCTCGCCGAACCGGCACACCGCGGCCACGTCGCCCGCCACCGCGTCGCGCACGGTCAGGGCGAGGCCGAGCTCGAACCGGCGCAGCACCGCGTGCGGCGGGAAGGTCGAGCGCTCCGTGACGTCCGTCGGCCGCCAGCCGTGGCGCAGGTAGAAGCGCACGGCGCGCGCGTTCTCCTCGAACACTCGCAGCCACGCCCGCTCGTGGCCGGCCGCGGCGAGGTGCGCGACCACCTCGTCGTGCGCGGCGTCGGCCAGGCCGCTCCCCCACGTGTGGCGGGCCGTCCCGAAGTGCAGCAGCTCGTCGCCGCGGGTCGCCGCGAAGCCGGCCACCTCGCCGTCGTGCACGACGACGAAGCAGTCCACGCCCGGGTCGGCCAACTCAGCCTCCCACCGGGCGCGGAGAGACTCCGTCGGGAACGGGAAGCGGTCCTGCGGGAAGATGTGGGCCAGGCCCACCACGGCGCCCTCGCGCTGGACCTCGAGCAGCGCGTCGAGGTCGGCGAGGGAGAGCGGGCGCAGCACGGGCACCCGGCCACGCTAGCGGCCACCCGATCAGTTCCCGCGGCGACGGAGGTCGACCCACCCGACGAAGGGAGCACTTCCGATGCCTCAGACCCGTACGCTCGACGTCCCCGGCGCCACGCTGACCTACGACCTGCACGGCGAGCCCGGGGCGGCCAGGCCCCTGCTGCTCGTCGGGCAGCCCATGGCCGCCGACGGGTTCACCACCCTCGCCTCGCACTTCCCCGACCGGCTGGTCATCACCTACGACCCGCGCGGCCTCGGCCGCAGCGCCCGCCACGACGGCGGCACGCAGCACGACCCCGAGCAGCAGGCGGACGACCTCCACCTGCTCGTCGAGCACGTCGGGGCGGGCCCCGTCGACGTGTTCGGCAGCAGTGGTGGCGCCGTGACCGCGCTGGCCCTCACCACCCGGCACCCGGCCGACGTCGGCACCGTCGTCGCCCACGAGCCGCCGCTCCTGGGCTACCTCCCCGACGCCGACGCCGTGCTCGCCGCGACCCGCGCCGTCACCGAGACGTACATGACGAAGGGCTGGGGCGCCGGCATGGCCGCGTTCATCGCGATGACCTCGATCGAGGGCGAGCTGCCCCCCGACTTCACGCTCGAGGTGCCCGACCCGGCCACGTTCGGGCTGCCCACCGAGGACGACGGCTCGCGCGACGACCCCCTCCTGGGCGGGTCGTCCGCGCCCGTCACCGAGTACCGGCTCGACGCGGACGCTCTCAAGGGGCGGGTCGTCGTCGCCTACGGCGAGGCGACCCCGCAGACCATGACCGCGCGCGCCGCGCGCGCCGTGGCCGAGGTGTTGGGGGTGCCCGCCACGGCCTTCCCCGGCGGCCACGGCGGGTTCCTCGGCGGCGAGTACGGGCAGGTCGGCGAGCCCGACGCGTTCGCGGCACGTCTCCGAGAGGTGCTCGGCGGCTGACCCGCTGCCGGCTGTCGGTGGCAGACTCCCCGGATGGGGAAGGTTCTGCTCACCGCGATGCCGTTCGCGGGCCACGCGCGGCCGATCCGCACGGTCGCCGCCGAGCTCGTGCGCCGCGGCCACGACGTGCGCGTGTACACCGGTCGCTCGTACACGGGCATGTTCGCCGAGGTCGGCGCGCGCCCCGTGCCGTGGCGCGCCGCCCCGGACTTCGACGAGCGCGACTACACCGCGACGTTCCCGCGGATGCGCGACCGCAAGGGCTTCCGGCAGGTGCTCATCAACCTGCAGGACCTCTTCCTCGGCACCGCCGCCGCGCAGATGGAGGACCTGCTCGCCGAGCACGAGCGCGAACGGTGGGACCTGCTCGTGGGCGACCCGATGGCGCTCGGCACGCGGCTGGCGGCCGAGCGGCTCGGCCAGGCGTGGGCGACCGTCTCCCCGATCGCCGTCTGGCTGCCCGGCAAGGGCATCCCGCCGACCGGGCTGGGCCTCACCCCGCGGGACGACGCCGTCGGGAGGGTGCGCGACACCGTGCTGGGGGCCGGGTCGCGCGCCGGCACGGCCGCGCTCACGCGGCTCTACCAGAAGCTGCGGCGCGAGGTCGGGCTGCCCCCGGACCGGGAGACGTTCGCGACCATGTGGTACTCGCCGCACCTCGTCGTCGCCGCCGGCTCCCCCGGCCTCGACTACCCGCGGACCGACCTGCCCGCGCACATCCGGTTCGTGGGCGACCTCACCGACGACGGCACGCCGCCGGGCGCGCAGCACGGCGGGCTACCGGCCTGGCACACCGACGTCGAGGCGAGCCGCGTGCCGGTCGTCCACGTGACGCAGGGCACCGCGAACGTCGACCCGCGCGACCTGCTGCTCCCGACGGTCGAGGCCCTCGCGGGCGAGGACGTGCTCGTCGTCGTCGGGCTGGGGCACCGCACCGCGCCGCTCGGCGACCTGCCCGCCAACGTGCGGGCGGCCGAGATGCTGCCGTACGGCTGGCTGCTCCCCCGGACCTCGGTCATGATCACCAACGGTGGGTACGGGGGCGTGCTGCAGGCGCTGCGGCACGGTGTCCCGCTGATCGTCGCGGGCGGCGACCTCGACAAGCCCGAGGTCGCCGCGCGCGTGGCCTGGCACGGCGCGGGCGTGGACCTGCGGACCGGGACGCCGACGCCGGGGGCGATCCGTTCGGCGCTCCGCGCCGTGCTCGAGGGCGACCACCGGAGGGTCGCCGAGCGGCTGGGGGCCGAGCTGCGGGCGCTCGGGGGCACGCGCGCCGCTGCCGACATCCTCGAGGACTTCCGGACGCGGAACGTCCGGAACCGCCCGTAGCGTGCCCGCATGGCACGCGCGCGCTACCCCAGCATCGTCATCGACTGCCCCGACCACGCGGCCCTCGCGGAGTTCTACGCCGGGCTGCTCGGCTGGCAGGTCGAGGCCCGGGAGGACTGGACCGACATCAGGGCCGAGTACGGCCAGGTGATCTCCTTCCAGCCTGTGGCGGACTACCGGCCCCCGCGCTGGCCGGGGCAGGAGGTGCCGCAGCAGATGCACCTCGACCTCGTCGTCGACGACCTCGACGAGGGCGAGCGCGAGGTGCTCGCGCGGGGCGGGACCAAGGCCGACGACCAGCCGGGCGAGACCTTCCGGGTCTTCCTCGACCCGGCCGGCCACCCGTTCTGCCTGTGTCTCGACTAGGGCCGGCCGGCCAACCGCAGGCGGACCCGCACGACGTCGCCCACCTCCACGCCCTCGGCGCGCCGCACCGCGGCCTTGACGGGGAGCAGGTAGCCGCCGTCGTTCGGGAAGAGCGACGTGGTGAACGTCGTCGCGCCTACGCGGGCCGTCACGGGGATGCAGCCCCAGCCGTAGGTGACCAGGCCCGCCACGGCCGCGATCTCGGCGGCCTCGGCGAGCGGCACGACGACGAACACGTACGGCGGCGGCCCGCACCACTCGATCACGTCGCCGGCGAAGGCGAGCTCCATGGCCGGAGCGTACGCACGACTCACTGCGGCGGGCTCACTGCGGCGGGTCCTCCCCGACCCGGCCGTCGATCGCCTCGCGGAACAGGTCGGCGTGACCGGTGTGCCGCGCGTACTCCTCGTGCAGGTCGATGAGCAGCCAGCGCATGGTGGGCGTCCGACCCTCGCCCCAGTCCCACGCGGAACGCCGGTCCGGGCCGCCGTCGGCGAGCAGCTCGGCCAGCACGGCCCGCGCGCTGCTCGCGCTCGAGATGATCCAGGGCGCGCCCGGCATCACCGCCGAGCGGCTCGGCGAGCGGCTCGGCGTGAGTGAGCGCGCCGCCCGGCGGTACGTGGGCGTGCTGCGCGACGCGGGCATCCCGATCGAGTCCGTGCGCGGCCCCTACGGCGGGTACCGGGTGGGGCGGGGCCTGCGCCTGCCGCCGCTCGTGTTCACGGCGAGCGAGGCGCTCGGGCTGGTGATGGCCGTGCTCGACGGGCACCACGCCGCCGCCGACCCCACCGACCCGGTGGGCAGCGCCCTGGGCAAGCTCGTCCGCGCCCTGCCCGCCCCGGTCGCCGCGACGGCCGACGCCGTCCGGCGCACCGCGGCCGCCGCGCCCGACCGTGCGGCGGCCCGGCCCGACCCCGAGGTCACGACGACGCTCGTCCAGGCGTGCGCCGAGCACCGCTCGCTCCGCCTGGGGTACCGCACCGAGGCCGGGACCGAGCTCGCCGTCGAGGTCGAGCCGTGGGCCGTCGTCGTGCGGCACGGCCGCTGGTACCTGCTGTGCCGGGTGCGCGAGGCGGACGCCGTGCGCACCTACCGCATCGACCGGGTGCGGCATGCGGAGATGCTGGCCGAGACCTTCCGCCCGCCCGCCGGGCTGGACCCCGTCGCCGCGCTCGAGGAGAACCTCGGCAGCGGGTGGGAGCACCCCGCCGACGTCCTGCTCGACCTCGACCCGGCCCGGGCCGACCGGGTGCCGCGCGTGCTCGGCCGCTGCACGCCCGAGGGCGGCCGGACGCGGCTCGTCGGGTCGACGAGCAACCCGGCGTGGTACGTCCAGCAGGTCGCCGCGCTCGAGTGCGGGTTCACCGTGCTGGGCGGGGCGGCCCTGGTCGACGCCGCGCGGGCCCTGGCGGCGCGGGTCGCGGCGAGCGTCTCAGGCTAGGGGCACCGTCCACCGGCCGCCGAGCAGCGTGCCGGCCACCGGCATCGCGCGGAGCGCGGCGTCCGGGGCCAGCGGGTCCGCGTCCAGCACGACGAGGTCGGCGGGGCCGCCCGGCGTCGGGCGCAGTCCCCGGCGGTCCGTGGAGGCGGCGAGCGCGACCTCAGGCGGGAGGGCCTGCTCGGGGTGCCAGGGCTCCCGGCCGTCCCGGGTGCGGGTCACCGCCGCCGCGATCGCCGCCCACGGGTCGAGCGCCGCGACCGGGGCGTCCGAGCCGAACGCGAGCTCGGCGCCGGCGTCGTGCAGGGCGCGGAACGGGTAGGCGCGGTCGGCGCGGTCCGCCCACACCACGTCGAGCACGTCCCGGTCGTCGAGCACGTGCTCCGGCTGCACCGACGCGACGACGCCGAGCGCGGCGAAGCGGGGCAGGTCCTCGGGCCGCAGCAGCTGGGCGTGCTCGACCGACCCCCGCGCGCCGGTCGCCTCGAACGCGTCGAGGACCATCGAGCACGCGGCGTCGCCGATCGCGTGGATCGCGCACTCCAGACCTGACGCGGTGGCGCGGGCCATGAGCGGGACGAGCTCCTCCGGCGGCACGCTGAGCACACCCCGGCCGTGGCCGTCGCCGTACGGCTCGTGGCACCACGCCGTGCGGGTGTTGAGCGCGCCGTCCGTGATGACCTTGAGAGGCCCCTGGGTGACCGGGCCGGCGATCGGGCTGCCGGTCCGCAGGCCCGCCTCGACGACCTGGGCCAGGCGCTCCGGCCACACGCCGGCGCGCACGCGCAGCACGTCGAAGCCGCCCTCCACCCGGCGGCGCCACACCGCGACGTTGTCCGCGAACTCGACGTCGACGACGCCGACGACGCCCCGGCGGGCGGCCGCCTCCGCCGCGTCGCGCACCCACGCGTCGAGGACGTCGGCGGGGGCCAGGTCGACGCGGCCGAGACGCCCCAGCCACTCGTCCTCCCGGAGGAGGCCGGTCGGGTGCCCCGCCGCATCGAACCAGGCGAGGCCGGCGCTGGAGAGCCAGCCCGAGTGCAGGTCCACCGAGGCGAGGACGACGGGCGTGTCCCCCGCGACGGCGTCGAGCATCTCCTTGGTGGGCCGGTCCGGCCACAACGCGGCCCGGAAGCGGCGGCCCATGAGCGGCGTCCCCGGCGGGGGCGGCGCCTCGGCCAGGCGCGCGCCCACGAGCTCGGCCACCTCCGCGGCCGACCGCGCCTCGTACAGGTCCAGCCACTGGCGGGCCGCCGCCCACTGGGTGAGGTGCACGTGCTCGTCCCACAGGCCCGGCATCAGCCAACGCCCCTCGAGGTCCGTGCGGGCGAGGTCCGTGCGGGGCAGGCCGGGCACGGAGCCCGCGGGCACGACCTCGGCGACGACGCCGTCCCGCACGACGACGTCGACGAGGCCGGGCGAGCCGAGCAGGCGGGCGTTCGTCAGGGCGAGGGGGTGGGTCACGCCAGCATCGAACCACCCGCGCGGTTCACCCGGTCGCCGCCCCCGACCGGGCGGGCCGGATGGCACCATCGGGGCGTGCTGCTCACCGGGGGTCGTCGCCGACCGGCCAGGGTCGGGCTCGCGGCCGTGCTCGCGGGCATGCTCGCGGGCGCGCTCGTCGGGCTGCCCGCGTCCCTGCCCGCGGCGGCGTCGGCACCGGGCACGGCTGCGTCGGCGCCGGACGCGCCGTCGACAGCGTCGGTGGCGGGCGCGCCGGCGGCCGCAGCGCTGCCGACCGAGGACCGCACGCCGGGCCTGCGCTACGTCGAGGACGTCGTGTACGCGGTCGACCTCGCCGGCGCCGCAGTGCACGTCACCCACACGATCACGCTCACGAACGAGGTCCCGAACCGGGTGACGGACGCGTACGTCGAGCGCACCTACTGGCCCGAGATCGGCGTCCCGGTGCTCGTCGGGGCGACGGGGCTGTCCGCCCGGAGCGACGGTCGCGTCCTGTCCGTGCGCACGGGCGACAGCAACGGCTACGTCGTCGCGGCCGTGATCGACCTCGTGCCGGACCTGTACTTCGGCGACACGCAGACCGTCACGCTCACCTACGACCTGCCCCAGCAGCCGCCGCGGTCGGGCGCCGCCGCGCAGGTCAACACGGCGTTCGCCACGTTCCCGGTCTTCACCTCGGCCGACCCGGGCCTCGCCTCGGTGACCGTGACGCTCCCGCGGGGCGTCGGCGTCGAGGTCGTCGGGTCCCCCCTGCAGATCACGGAGACCCCCGACGCGATCGTCCTGTCGGGCAGCGCGCTGCCCGACGACTTCTTCGCCACGATCGTCGCGCGCGACGACGACGCCCTCGTGTCGCGGGACCTCACGTTCGGCGACGCCCTCGTGCGCGTGCAGGCGTGGCCCGGCGACGACGTCTGGCTCGACTTCGCCTCCGACCTCCTCGACCGGGGCCTGCCCGCCCTCGAGACGGCGATCGGCATCGACTGGCCGGTCGACGGGCGGCTCGACGTCGTGGAGACGGTCTCCCCCTACGTGTACGGCTACGCGGGCTGGTACGACCCGTCCAGCCGCCTCATCGAGGTCGGCGACGCGCTCGACGCCCACGTGATGCTGCACGAGGTCGCGCACGCCTGGTTCAACCAGGGCCTGTTCGAGGGCCGGTGGATCAACGAGGCGCTCGCCGAGGAGTTCGCCGCGCTCGCCATGGTGGACCTCGGCATGGAGCGGCCCGTGCCCGACGGCGCCCCGGGGCCGGGGCAGCCGCTCAACGAGTGGGGCAACCCCACCCTCGACGCCCCGGAGACAGACGAGCGGGAGGCGCACGGCTACGCGGCGTCCTGGTGGGTCGCGCGGACGCTCGTCGAGGAGATCGGGCCCGAGGCGATGGCCGACGTCGTCCAGGCCGCCGCGGCGCAGCGGTCCCCGTACGCGGCGGCCACCAGCGACGACCGGCTGCGCCGCGTGGCCGACTGGCGCACGTTCCTCGACCTGCTGCAGGAGGTGGGCGGCTCGGCCGACGCCGAGCAGGTGTTCCGCGACCTCGTGGTGGCGCCGGGCGAGGTGCCGCTGCTCGACGAGCGCGCCGCGGCCCGCGAGGCGTACGCCCGGCTCGTGGCCGCGGGCGGCGGCTGGGCCCCGCCCGCGTTCGTGCGCGGCCCGATGGCGGACTGGGACTTCGCCGCCGCGACCGCGGCGATGCCCGCCGCCGCGGAGGGCTTCGAGCGCCGGGACGCCGTCCTCGACCTGCTCGGCGACGCCGGCGAGCTCGGCCTGCCCGTCCAGGAGGACGTCGAGGCCGCCGCGTCGCCCGGGGAGCTGGCCGACCTGCTCGACCGCGTCGAGGCGGCCGCCGAGGCGCTCGTGGCCGCCGACGCCGCGGTGGGCGGCGCGAACCCGCTCGCGCGCCTGGGCATGCTCGTGGTCGACGCCGAGACCGACCTCGCGGCCGCGCGGGCCGCGCTGCGCGACGGCGCGTACGAGTCGGCCGCCGACGCCGCCCGCGGCGCCGAGGTGCGCGTGGGCACCGCGACCGTCGTCGGCGGCGGGTTGGTCGCCGCCGTGCTGCTGCTCGTGCTCGTGCTGGTCGCGCTCGTGCTGCGCCGGCGCCGGGGGCGGGGCGTGCCACCGCCGCCGGTGGCGTGGCAGGGCACGCCGCCGCCACCGCCCGCGGCGTGGCAGGGCACTCCCCCGACGACGTGGCGGCCGGGCGCGTAGGGCTTGCTAGCGTCGTCGGATGGACGTCCTGCTCATCCCCGGCTTCTGGCTCACCGCGTCGTCGTGGGACCCGGTGGTCCCCGCGCTCGAGGCGGCCGGGCACCGCGTCCGCGCACTGACCCTGCCCGGCAAGGGACCCGACGGCACCGACCCGCGCACGGTCGGGCTCGCCGACCACGTGGCCGCGGTCGTGGCCGAGATCGACCGGAGCGAGGGCCCGGTCGTCCTCGTCGGGCACAGCGGCGGCGGCGCGATCGCGCACGCGGCCGTCGACGCCCGTCCGGACCGGGTCGCGCGGGTCGTCTACGTCGACGCCCTCCCGCTCGGCGACGGCGCCGCGATCAACGAGGATCTGCCCGTCGTGGACGGGCAGATCCCGCTCCCCGACTGGTCGGTGTTCGGGGATGAGGACCTCGTCGACCTCGACGACGACCTGCGCGCCCGGTTCCGCGAGATCGCGGTGCCCGAGCCCGCGCGGGTGGCCAGCGACCGCCAGGTGCTGTCCGACCCGCGCCGCTACGACGTGCCGATCACCGTCATCACCTGCGAGTTCCCCGCCACGGTGCTGCGCGACCTCATGAACGGGAACCACTGGTACACGGCCGAGCTGGCGCGCGTGAAGGACGCCGTGCTCGTCGACCTGCCCACCGGGCACTGGCCCCAGCTGACCCGGCCGGCCGAGCTGGCCGCGGCGCTGGTGGCCGCCGTCGGGTAGCCATGACGGGCGTCGTCGTCGTGCCGGCCGTCGGGCGGTTCGCCGACCTGGCGACCGTCCTCGCGCCCCGGCGCCCCGGCGGGGAGGCGTGCTGGTGCATGTCGTACCGCGACTCGCGCGTGCCGGGCTCGGGGCGGGCGGACGTCATGCGCGCCGAGTGCGAGCGCGAGCCCGGCCCCGGCGTCCTGGCGTACGTCGACGGCGAGGTCGCGGGGTGGTGCTCGGTCGCGCCCCGCTCCTCCTACCGGCGGCTCACCCGCTCGCGGACCCTGCCGTGGCTCGAGGGCCCCGAGCCGTGGAGCGTCGTGTGCTTCGTCGTGCGGGCGGGCCACCGCGGCCGCGGCCTCATGCACGACCTGCTGGCCGGGGCCGTCGCGCACGCGGCGGCGCACGGCGCCGCCGTGGTCGAGGGCTACCCCGTGGACACGGGCGGCGCGCGCCTGGACGGGGCGGCGGGGTACGTCGGCACGCTCGAGCTGTTCGAGCGCGCCGGGTTCCGCCGAGCCGCGCCGACGACGGCCCGCAGCGGCGGCCGGCCGCGCTGGCTCGTGCGTCGCGAGCTCTAGGCGTCCCCCGCGATCCGGAAGCCGTTCCGGGTCGTGTGCTTGACCTCGTACATCGCGCGGTCCGCGGCCGCGAGCAGCTCGGTGGGCGTCGTGGCGGAGTCCCGGGTCATCGCGACGCCGAGGCTGCCGGTGAGCCGGAGCGGGGTCGACCGGCCCGACGCGAACGGCTCCGCGATCGGCTCTGCGACCGCGTCGACGATCCGCTCGGCGATCCGGTGGACGTGCTCCCGGTCGGGCACGTCCTCGCACACGACGACGAACTCGTCCCCGGCGAGGCGGCCCACGGTGTCGTCGCGGCGGGCCGCGGCGCTCAGACGGCGGGCCACGGCCACCAGGACGGCGTCGCCTGCCTCGTGGCCGAGCGAGTCGTTGACGCCCTTGAGGTGGTCGACGTCGAGGAAGAACACGGCCAGCCAGCCGCGCCGCCGCCCGGCGCGCGCGATGGCCGCGGCGAGCCGCTCGACGACGAGCGAGCGGTTGGCCAGGCCGGTGAGCGCGTCGTGCGTGGCCTGGTAGGTGAGCGCGGCCTCGGCCGCCTTGAGCGCGCTGATGTCGCGCGTGGAGGCGAGGACCCCGACGACCTGGCCCGAGGTGTCGACGTCGGGCGACAGGGTCGTGTGGCACCAGCGCGTCCGCCCGTCCGCGGCGCAGCGCTCCATCTCCAGCTCGCCCGGCTCGCCGGTCTCGAGGACCCGGCGCAGGGCCGGCTCCCACTGGGCGAGCTGGGCCAGGCTCATCCCGCACTCGCGGTCGGTGCGCCCGACGACGTCCGCGGCGCGCACGCCCAGGGCGCGCTCGGCGGCGGGGTTGACGTAGCGGTAGCGCAGCTCGGCGTCGTACCGGGCGATCTCGTCGGTCGAGCCGTCGAGGACCGCGCGCAGCTGGGTGCCGACGCGGCGGACCTCCAGCTCGGCGGTGATCTGCGCGGTGATGTCGCGCGAGATGCCGAACGTGCCGATGATCCGGCCCTCGTCGTCGCGCAGCGGGAACTTGCTGCTGGTCACCCACGTGTCGGGGCGGCCGTACCAGCGCTCGCGCTCGACCTTGCCCACGATCGGCTCGCCGGTCTCGATGATCCGCAGCTCGTCGGCGCGGGCGGCCTGCGCGTGCTCGGGCGCGAACAGGTCGTGGTCCGTCAGCCCGATCATCTCCGCCTGGGTGCGCCGGTGCAGGCGCGCGCAGCCGAGGCTCACGCGCAGGAACCGGCTCTTAAGGTCCTTGAAGTAGATGACCTCGTCGGAGTCGTCGAGGAGGTTGCGCATGAAGACCCGGTCGTCGGGTCCGCCTGCGCCGTCGCTCATCGCCGTCCTCCTCGGTGGCACGACGCCCGGACGGCGTCCAGCCCGCCGGCGCTCGCGACGCCCCCTCCGGCGGGTGCATCGTAGGCCCGGCCCGTCCCCCCTCATCCGGACCATCGGCAGACGGCCCGGGTATTTCACCCCTCGCCCAGGACCCGCGTGCCAGGATTGACGAGACTTCAGCCACACCCTGCGAAGGCGACCCGTGCGCACCGACACCGCCCCGCCCGAGAACGCGCGCGACGAGGCCACCGACGACGTCCTCGTCGTGCGCGACGTCGTCCGCCGCTTCGGCGACCTCGTCGCCGTCGACGGCGTCTCGTTCCGCATCGCCCCCGGCGAGACCTACGGGCTGCTGGGACCCAACGGCGCAGGCAAGACGACGACGATCTCCGTCGTCGCCGGGCTGCTCCGCGCGGACGCGGGATCGGTGACGGTGCTGGGCCGCCCGGTCGGGCCGCGGCACGTCGACGTCAAGCGGCACGTCGGCCTCGTGCCCCAGGACCTGGCCATCTACCCCGAGCTGTCCGCGCGGGAGAACCTCATGTACTTCGGCCGCCTGCAGGGCATGCGCGGCCGCGAGCTGACCCGGCGGGTCGGCGAGGTGCTGGAGACCGTCGGCCTGGCCGACCGGGCCAAGGACCCGACGAAGGAGTACTCGGGCGGCATGCGGCGCCGGCTCAACATCGGCGTCGGCCTGCTGCACCGCCCCGCGCTGCTCATCCTCGACGAGCCGACCGTGGGCGTGGACCCGCAGTCGAGGAACGCGATCCTCGAGTCGGTCGAGGCGCTGTCCGGCGAGGGCATGGCCGTCCTCTACACGACGCACTACATGGAGGAGGCCGAGCGCCTCTGCGACCGGATCGGCATCATCGACTCCGGGCGGATCCAGGCCGAGGGGACCCGCAGCGAGCTCATCCGGCTGACCGGCGAGCTCGACCGGGTCCGGCTGGCCGGGGACGGCGACGTCGCCGGGGCCGCCGCCGCGGTGGCGCGCGTGCCCGGCGTGCAGCACGTCGACGCCGACCGCACCGGCATGCTCCTCACCGTCGCCGACGCGCCGACGGCGGTCGCGGCCGTGGTCGCCGCCGCCACCGGGGCCGGGATGACCCTCACCGACGTGGAGATCGCCCGCCCGAACCTCGAGTCGGTGTTCCTGCAGCTCACGGGCAAGGCCCTGCGGGACTGACCGTGCGCCCGCTCCTCGTCATGACGGCCGCGGACCTGCGGCAGCACGTCCGCGACAGGTCGGTGCTCATCTTCGCCCTGCTCGTGCCGCTCGCCCTCATGTTCGTGTTCGACCTGACGTTCGGCGGCATGGACGACCTCGAGCTGGACCCGGTCGACGTCGCCGTCGCCGCACCCGAGGGCGACCCGCTGGCCGAGGTCCTCGTCGACGTCGTCGGCGGGCTCGACGCCGTCGAGGTGCACCTGACGAGGGCGACCCCCGACGCCGCGCGCGCCATGGTGCGCGACGGCGAGGTGGCGCTCGCGGTGCTCGTGCCCGACGGCTTCACCGACGCCGTGACCGGCGGGCGGGAGGCCGTCGTCGACGTCGTCGAGAACGACCAGGGCGAGCTCGAGTCCGCCGTCGTGCAGACGGTGCTGCGCGCGGTCCTCGACGGGTTCCACGCCGACGCCGTCGCGGTCGCCGCGGGCGCCTCGGCGGGGCTGGGCCCCGAGCAGCTCGCCGCGCTCGCGGGCACGGCCGCGGCGTCGGCTCCCCGGTACGCCACGACGCCGGGCGAGGCCTCGCGCGAGCAGCTCACCTTCGGCGGCTCGCTCGTCGCCGGGCAGGCCGGGCTGTTCCTGCTCTTCACGGTGGGCTTCGGCGTCCTCGCCCTGCTCACCGAGCGCGAGCAGGGCACCCTCGCGCGGCTGCAGTCCATGCCGATGCGACCGGGCCTGGTCGTGGGCGCCAAGGCGCTCTCCGCGTACGTGCTGGGCGTGACGGCCACGTGCGTGCTGCTCGTCGCCGGCGGGGCGTTCTTCGGCGTCTCGTTCGGCTCGCCGCCGGCGGTGCTCGTGCTCGTCCTCGCGGTCGTCACGGCCGCGGTGTCGCTCGTCTTCGTCATCGCCCGCGTCGCGCGCACCGCCGAGCAGGCGCAGATCGCGCAGTCGATCCTCGCCATGGTGCTCGGCATGTCGGCGGGCGCGTTCTTCCCGATCACCGCGGGCGGCGTGCTCGGCACGATCCTCGACCTCAACCCGATCGCCGCGTTCATGCACGGGCTCGGCATCACGAGCGGCGGCGGCGGGCTCGCCGACCTCGGCCGCCCGCTCGCCGTGATGCTGGGCTTCGCGGCCGTCGCCGCGGTCGTCTCGCGCCTCCTGCCCGACCGGAGGGTCGCCGCATGAGGGTCGCGCTGGCCGTGACGGCCGTGGAGCTGCGCCGGTTCCTGGCGGACCGGTCGAACATCTTCTTCGCCTTCGTGTTCCCGCTGCTGCTCGTGCTGTTCATGGGCTCGCAGTTCGGCGGCGGGGGCGGCGGGACCGTGGCCCTCAGCGGCGCCCCGGGCGCGCTGCGCGACGACCTCGTGGCCACGCTCGAGGACCGCGGCGCGGACGTGACCGTCACCGAGGCCGACGGCGTGCGCGAGCTCGTCGCGCGCGGCCGGGCCGACGTCGGGCTCGTGCTGCCGCCGGAGGCGTCCGCCGCGTACGACGCGGGCGAGGACCTCGACGTGCCGCTCGTCCTCGGCACGCAGGCGCGCTCGCAGATCACCGCGCAGCTCGTCGAGGGCGCGCTCGCCGACCTCGCCACCCGGGCCGGCCAGCTCGCCGCGCTCGAGGCGGCCGGCATCGGGGCCGCCGACGCCGAGGCTGCCCTGGCGGCGGCCCGGGACGCGGTCCCGCCGGTGCGGATGCAGATCGCCAACGTCTCCGAGATCGCGCAGGCGTTCTCCGGCCTCGGGCGCTTCGACTACGGCGCGTCCTCGCAGCTGCTCATCTTCGTCTTCCTCATCTCGCTCGCCGGGTCGAGCACGCTCATCCAGGCGCGCCGCCACGGCGTGCTGCGGCGCACGCTCGCCGCGCCCGTGACGACCGGGCAGGCCGTCGGCGGGCAGACCCTCGCGCGGCTCGCGATCGCCACGTTCCAGGGCGCGTACATCATGGCCGCGACGACCTTGCTGTTCGGCGTCGACTGGGGGAACCTCGCGGTGGCCGCCCTGGTCATGGTCGTGTTCGCGCTCGTCGCCGCAGGCGGGGCCATGGTCATCGGCGCCGCGCTCGACAGCGAGTCGGCGGCCAGCGGGCTCGGCGTCGGGCTCGCGCTCGTGCTCGGTGCGCTGGGCGGGGCCATGTACCCGATCGAGCTCTTCCCCGACACCCTGCGCACCGTCGCGCACGCCACGCCGCACGCCTGGGCGAGCTCCGCCCTCGCCGACGTGCAGCGGTACGGGGGCGGCCTCGTCGACGTGCTGCCCGAGATCGGCGTGCTGCTCGTGTTCGCGGCCGTGCTGCTCGGCGTCGGTGCGTGGCTGCTGCGCCGGAGCCTGGCCCGCGCCATGTGACGCCGGCCGTGCGCGGCGCCGCTCGTAGGGTTGGGCCGTGCGCTGCTCCTACTACGAGGCCGGCCGGTGCGCCTCGTGCACGTGGCTCGAGCGGCCCTACCCCGACCAGCTCGCCGCCAAGCAGGCGCACGCGGAGAGCCTCGTCGCGGCCCGGGAGTGGCTGCCGCCGGTGGCGAGCGCCGAGGCCGGGTACCGGAACAAGGCGAAGATGGTCGTCGGCGGGACCGTCGACGCGCCGGTCGTGGGCGTCCTCGACGAGCGCGGCCGCACGGTCGACCTGCGCGACTGCCCGCTGCACACCCCCGGCCTGCGCGCGGCGCTCGGCGTGCTCGCCGAGTTCGTCACGGTCGCGGCGCTGACGCCGTACGACATCGCGGCGCGGCGCGGCGAGCTGAAGTACCTGCTGGTCACCGAGTCGCCCGACGGCGAGCTCATGGTGCGCTTCGTGTGCCGGTCGACCGAGCCGCTGGCCCGGCTGCGCAAGCACCTCCCCTGGCTGCGGGAACGGCTGGGGCGCCTGCGCGTGGCCTCGCTCAACGTGCAGCCGCGCCACGCGGCGGTGCTCGAGGGCGAGCGCGAGGAGCTGCTGACCGACGACGCCACGCTGCCCATGCGGGTGAACGGGCTGGAGCTGCTGCTGCGCCCGCAGGGCTTCTTCCAGACGAACACCGCGGTGGCGGCCGAGCTCTACCGGCAGGCGGGCGCCTGGGTGGACGCCGCGGCGCCCGGCTCGGTCTGGGACCTGTACTGCGGCGTCGGCGGCTTCGCGCTGCACGCCGCGGACGGCCGACGGCCGGTCGTCGGCGTCGAGACGAGCGCGGAGGCCGTGGCGGGCGCGGCGGAGACCGCGCGCCGGGCCGGGCTGGGCCGGGTGGAGTTCGTGGTCGGCGACGCCGCGGAGTACGCGCGGGCGCACCGCGTGCCGGACCTCGTCGTGGTGAACCCGCCGCGGCGCGGCATCGGCGACCTCGCGCCGTGGCTCGAGACGTCGGGCGTGCGCACGGTCCTGTACTCGAGCTGCAACGCCGTCTCGCTGGCCCGCGACCTCGCGGCCATGCCGTCGCTGGTCCCGGTGCGGGCGCGGGTGCTCGACATGTTCCCGCAGACCGGGCACTACGAGACGCTCGTGCTCCTCGAGCGGGCGGGCTAGCCGGCCTGCTCGTCGAGCACGACGAGGAGGCCGTCGTCGTCGGCGAGGACGGCCGAGCCGTCCGGCGCGGTCCCGACCGGGTAGAAGCCGGCGGGCACCGTCGCGGGGGCCTGGCCGTGCCCGCTGACGACCGCGGCCTGGAAGCCGGGCGCGCCGAGCTGGGCGGCGCGCGGCGTCGTCGGGTCGGCGAACGCGAACAGCTCGAGGACCGTGTCGCCGGAGCGCAGGTCGGTGATGTGCAGGCCGCGCTCGTCACCCGGCGGGACGAGCGTGCCGAAGGCGCGGAAGCCGAGGGCGCGCCAGCGCTCGACGGCGGCGGGCACGTCGGGCACGGTGAGGGCGACGTGGTCGAGGCGCGGCCGGTCGGGGCGAGGCATGGCCCGCTCGGCGGCGACGAGGTCGGCGTCGAGCACCTCCTCGTACTCGGGGTTGTTCTCCACGAACTCGAGCAGCGTGCCGTCCGGGTCGTAGAAGAACGCGATCCGCAGGCCGCCGACGGCGTCGCACGGCTCGATGTGGAACCGCACGCCGGCGTCGTGCAGCGGGTCGGTCCACGGCTCGAGGCGGTCCACGCGGAACCCGACGTGCCGGAAGCCACGCTGGCGGTCGTCGTCGACCCACGTCGTGCCGGGGGCGTCAGCGCCGACGCGGACGAGGCGCAGGGTGCCGAGGCCGACGTCGAGCTCGGCGCGGTCGTCGTCGACCTGCACGGGGATCGCGGCGAGGTAGCGGCGGTAGAAGTCCACCGACGCCGCGACGTCGCGGACGTTGATGATCACCGAGCGGAACGGCATCGGGCTCTCCTCGAGGGGTCGAATCGATCCAGAATCCTGCCACGGCGAGAACCGCGGGCACGGGCAGGCTGTGGGTGGCGGGTGTCACACTTCCCGGATGACGCCTGCGGCACGACGCGTGGTCCGCACGTTCCTCGTCCTCACCGCCGGGACGACGCTGGCCTCGTCGCTCATCTGGGGGATCAACACCCTCTTCCTGCTCGACGCCGGCCTGACCAACCTCGAGGCGTTCGCGGCCAACGCGTTCTTCACGCTCGGCATGGTCCTGTTCGAGGTGCCCACGGGCGTGGTCGCCGACGCGCGCGGCCGGCGCGCCTCCTTCCTCCTCGGCACGGTGGTGCTCGCCGCGACGACGTTCCTGTACTGGGCGCTGTGGGCGGCGCACGGGCCGTTCTGGCTGTGGGCCGTCGTCTCGGTCCTCATCGGGCTGGGCTTCACGTTCTTCTCCGGCGCGACCGAGGCGTGGCTCGTCGACGCGCTCACCTCGACGGGCTGGACCGGCGGCCTCGAGGCGGTCTTCGGGCGCGCGCAGGTGGCGGGCGGCGTCGCGATGCTCGTGGGCGCCGTCGGCGGCGGCGTGCTCGCCCAGGCGACGAACCTCGGCGTGCCGTTCCTCGTCCGGGTGGCGGCGCTGCTCGCCGTGGCGGCCGTCGCCGCGGCGTGGATGCGCGACCTCGGCTTCACGCCGGACCGGGACACCCCGGCCCGGGCGGCGGTGCGGGCGCTGCTGCGCGACTCGCTCCGGTACGGGCTCGGCCACCGGCCGGTGCGCTGGCTCATGCTCGCCGCACCGTTCGTCTCCGGCGTGGGCTTCTACGCGTTCTACGCGATGCAGCCGTACCTGCTCGAGCTGTGGGGCGACGCCGACGCGTACGCCGTGGCGGGGCTCGCCGCGGCGATCCTCGCGGCCGCGCAGATGGTCGGCGGGCTGCTCGCGCCGCGGTTGCGGCGGCTCGTGCGTCGGCGCACGACGGCGCTCGTCGCCACGACCGTCGGCGCCGCCGCCGCGCTGGTCGGGCTGGGCCTCACCCACGCCTTCGCGCTCGCGCTCGGTCTGCTCGTGGTGTGGGGCCTGGTCGCGGCGGCCGCCGAGCCCGTGCGCCGGGCGTACCTCAACGACCTCATCCCCTCGCGCCAGCGGGCCACGGTGCTCTCGTTCGACTCGCTCATGGGCAACCTCGGCGGTATCGGCGTCCAGCCGGCGCTCGGCCGCGTGGCCGACCTGCGGGGGTACGGGGCGTCCTACCTCGTCGGCGCCGCGATCCAGGTGTGCGCGGTGCCGTTCCTGCTGCTCAGCCGGCGCGAGCGGCACCCCGCCGACACGGGGGTCACCGAGGTGCCCGGGGACCGATGAGTCCGGGGCGTGCGGCCGGTCTGCACGCCATGGACACCCACAAGGGACCCGACCCCGAGGCCCCGGCACCGGACCCCCCTGACGGCACGGCGCCGCAGGGCACGGCACCGTACGGCACGGGCCGGCCCGACGACGGCCCGCGGCCGACGACGATCGAGCACGCCGTGGCCCTGCTCGCCGACGCGTGGCGGCGACGATGAGCCCGGCCCGCGTCGGCGCCGCGTGGCAGCATGCGCGCGTGACCTTCGAGTTCACCGCGCCTCTGTGGGAGTGGGACGCGCGCCGGACCGACTCCTGGGTGTTCTGCTCGCTGCCGCCGGACGTCGCCGACGAGGTGCTCGAGGTCGGCGAGCCGGTCCAGCGCGGCTTCGGCTCGCTGCGCGTGGAGGTCACCGTGGGCCGCACCACCTGGCGGACGTCGGTCTTCCCCAGCAGCGGGCAGCGCACCTACGTGCTGCCGGTCAAGCGCGCGGTGCGCCGGGCCGAGGGGCTCGACGTCGGCGACGAGGTGCGCGTGCACCTGCGCCTGCTCGGCGTCTGAGCCGAGCGGCGAACCGCCGTCTTTCACCCGATCCACACACCGGAACCCTTTAGGCACGGCGACCGCGCCCCGATGGTAGGGCGTGACGGACGAGGACCTGACGCCCGAGCGCGCGCACGCGCCCGTGCTGCGCTTCATGTCCGCCGTCACCCGGTGCGCGGACACGACGACGGCCGTGCAGACGGCCGCCGAGCTCGTGAGCGAGCTGCTCCGCGCCGAGGCGGGGGCGGCCGTCGTCGGGCGCTCCCGCGCGGTGGCGGGCACCGGCGCGCTCGCCGAGGTGGTCGAGGCGGACGGCGAGGTCGCGGGCTGCGGCGGGCACCGCCTGGTCGCCGCGTGGCACGCCGGCACGTCGGGGCGCCTCGTCGTCGTGCGCACGGGCGAGCCGTTCACCGAGGAGGACGGGCGCCTGCTGCGCACGCTCGCGGAGGCGCTGGGCATGGCCCTGGACCTCATCGACGAGCTCGAGCGCGGCGCGCGCCAGCAGCTCCTGCTCGGCGTGCTCCTCGAGGTGCAGCGCGCCATCTCCCACCGCGAGCCGCTCGCCACGATCCTCACCGCGATCACCCAGGGCGCCCGCGAGGTGCTGCGCGGCTGGCCGGTCACCCTGCTTCTCGACGAGGACGACGTGTCCACCATCACCGGGCCCGCCGTGCCCGCGGGCGCGGTGACCCTCGAGGTGCCGGTTCACGTGCACGGGGTGCCGTCGGGCGCGCTCGTCGCCGTCCCGCCGGAGGGAACGACCCCCGGTCCGGTCGAGCGCGACCTGCTGCAGGCGTTCGCCGAGCACGCGAGCCTCGCGCTCACCGAGGCCCGCACGTTCGAGGCGATGGAGGAGGCGTTCTGGGACCCGGTGACCGGGCTGCCCACGCGCCAGCTCCTCGTCGACCGGCTCCGCCGGACCCCGCCGGACTCCCCCGGAACCGCGCTGCTCCTCGTGCACCTCAACCGGTTCGCCGCGGTCAACGACGTCCTCGGCCGGGCGGCGGGCGACGAGCTGCTGCGCCTGGTCACCGAGCGACTCACGGCGTGCGCGGGGCCCGACGCGACCGTCGCCCGCTTCGGCGGCGGCGAGTTCGGCTTCCTGCTCACCGACGCCTCCCCCGGCGAGGCCGAGGCCACCGCGCGCACCGTCGTCCGCGCCCTCGAGGAGCCGTTCACCGTGCTCGGCACGCTCGTGCACGTGGGCGCGGCCATCGGCGTCGCGCACCGCGCCCCGCACGATTCCGCCGAGGACCTGCTCAGCAACGCCGATGTCGCCCGGTTCCGGGCGCGCGCGGCCGGCTCGGGCGCCGTCGTCACCTACGACGCCCAGATGCGCGCGGCGCTCCTCGACCGGATCGAGCTGCAGGCGCACCTGCAGACCGCGCTCGACCGACGCGAGCTGGTCCTGCACTACCAGCCGATCGTCGAGCTCGACACGGGTCGGTCCACGGGGGTCGAGGCGCTGCTGCGCTGGACCCACCCGTCCCGCGGGACGATCCCGCCGTCGGACTTCGTCCCGATCGCCGAGGTGACCGGCGCCATCGTGCCCATCGGGCGCTGGGTGCTGGAGACCGCGTGCCGCCAGGTCGCGCGCTGGCGGACGGTCGACCCCGACCTGACGATGAACGTCAACGTCTCGGCCCACCAGCTGCGCGACCCCGGGTTCCCCGAGGACGTGCGGCGCGCGCTCGAGGAGGCCGGGCTCCCGGGCTCGGCGCTCATCCTCGAGATCACCGAGTCGGCGCTGCTCGAGGACGACGAGCAGACGCTCGAGGGCCTGCGCGCCCTCAAGGAGCTCGGCGTCGCCGTCGCGCTCGACGACTTCGGCACCGGGTACAGCGCCCTCGGCTACCTGCGCCGGTTCCCCGTCGACATCCTCAAGATCGACAAGTCGTTCGTGTCCGGCGAGGGCACCGAGGAGGACGGCGACCAGCTCGTGCGCACGATCATCGAGCTCGGGCGGGCCTACCGGCTCGAGGTGGTCGCCGAGGGCATCGAGGACGAGGAGCAGCGGCGCCGCCTCATGGCCCTGGGCTGCCGCGTGGGCCAGGGCTTCCACTTCGGGCGACCCACGGACGACTCGGGCATCGAGGCACGCCTGGCGACGGTGCACCCGCTCGTGCCGCGCCCCCGGCGCCGGCTCAGCCCCGCCTGACGCTCAGAGGCCGGCCGCGCAGGAGGCGTCGGCGAGCTCGGCGAGCCCCGTGCGGTCGCCGTCCTGGAACGTCACGAGCAGGCCCGAGTCCTGCGGGTCCATGAGCTGGCTCGGGTCGTCGACGTGGTCGAGCCCCACCAGGTGGCCCAGCTCGTGCAGCAGGACCGACACGTGCGGCTCCTGGCCCGACGGGTCGCGCGGGTACCGGCGCAGGTCGGTGTCGAGGTAGACGTAGCCGCTCGTGCGCACGAGCTGCCGGGTGAACGCGTCGCGGGCGGTCGTCGACAGCGCGAGGCCGACGACGTCGCCCTTGAAGTCCTGCACGGCGTGCTCGTCCGTCCACGCGACGAGCACCGGCGCCCAGCGGTCGCCGTAGCGCTCCGGCTGGAACTCCTCGCGGTAGGGGTCCGCCGGCTCGTCCGTGAGGCCGTCGTAGACGAACACGAACCCCGTGGCCGCGGACACCTGCCCGAGCGCGTCGAGCAGCGTCTCCTCGAAGCCCGGCGGGGCGCCGTCGTCGTTGAGCACGACGTGGATCGGCCGGCAGGGCGACCACGTCACGGGCACCGCCTCGCCGTCGACCGGCTGGGTCTCGAGGAAGGCGTAGGAGAGGACCTCGTTCTCGGGCTCCGCCGGGACGCCGAGCCGCGCGCCGGCCTCCTCGAACCCGGGCGTGGGCATGTCGCGGGCGACGGAGACCGGACGGGGCAGCTCAGCGGGGTCCGCGACGCGCACGACGCCGTCCGCGCCCAGCGCCTCAGGCGGGTCGGGCCGGGTGAGGTCGGCCAGCGCGCCGACGCCGACGACGATGCCGGCCATGACCAGCGCCCAGACGACGATCGTGGCGACGATCGCCGCGCCGTTGCGGCGGCGGGGCGGGGGCGGCCACGGCTGCGGCGCCCACGGCAGGGCGGGCTGGGGCGTCCACTGCTGGGCGGGCCAGGGGCCCGGGGCGGGAGGCGGCGGCGGCCGCCACGCGGGCGGCGGCACGGGGGCGCCCTGAGGCGGCCGCCACGGACCCGGCGGCTGCCACGCCTGCGGCGGCTGCCAAGGCTGGGGCGGCGGAGACGCGGGCGGCGGGGTGGCGGAGCCGGGGGCCGGGTACCACACGGGGCGGTCCGGCGGGGCGTCCCGCCAGGTGCCGTCGTCGTGCGCGCCCACCGCTGTCCCCATCGCCGTCGCGGCCGGGCCGCGAGCTGTCCGTGCGAGCCGAACCTAGCCGATCGCGCTCTCCTCCACGGCGCAGTCGGGCGGGAGCAGCTCGCGCCAGCGCGGCACGACGGGTGCGTGCCCGGCGTCGGGCCCGCGCTCCGGCTCGGGCAGCACCACGCGCGCCGGCTCGGGGGCGGTGGCCCGGCCGAGCGCGAACCCGCCCGCGACGAGCGCCGTCGCGGCGACGACCCCGGCGGCGACCGCCAGCGCGACGGCGGCGCCGCCCGCCCGGGGCGGCCCGGGCGGCGGGGACGCGACCGGCGGCGCGGCGACCGGGGGCGGGGCGGCGACGGGGGAAGGCGCGGGCTCGGCGGGTGACGGGGACTGCGGCTCTGTCATGGCGACCTCCTCGCCGCGAGCGTGGGGCACGCGGCTGGGGGCGCGCTGTGGGCCGGCTGGGAGGCCGCTGTGCGACTACCCCTTCACGAGGCAGCCGCTCACCCAGGAGCGGATCGCGGCGACGTCGGCCGAGGAGAGCTCCATCCGCGCGCCGCGGCACAGGCCCACGACGTGGTCGGCCCAGGTCGCGGCGACCTTGCGCGCCGTCGCGGCCTTGTCGAGCTCGAGGCCCGCGTAGAGCACGCCCGCGATCACCGCGTTGACGGAGCCGCGGCCGATCGGCTCCCCCGCCGCCTGGCAGGCGTCGCGGACCCGGCGCGCGGTCTCGGGCCTGTCGAACGGGTGCTCGGCGACGTCGGCGGCGAGTGCCTCGAGGAGCACGCGGTACCGCTCGGTCGGCAGGTTCGGGATGTCGGTCACGGCGACCACCTGCCGCTGCAGCGGCGGGAGGTCGACGCCGCTCGCCGTGGGCAGGTCGGCCTCGCTGAACCGGTCCGGGTCCCACACGAAGCCCTGGGACGCGGCCACCTCGGGCACGGCGCGCGCGAGCCACGGGAAGAAGCTGCCCGCCCCGCCCCAGTCCGGGCCGAGCGACGGGTCGGCCTTCTGGGCGACCTGCGCGACGCTGCCGCCGTTCACCGGCCGGTCGGCGTCGCGGACCATGCGCAGCACGGCGCGGCGGGCCGGCGTGGCCTTCGGGCGGTCGCCGGCGGCGGCGGAGGCGGCGGGGGCGGCGTCGGGCGCGACGTCGGTCGCGGGCGCGGGCGGGCGGACGAGCTCGGACAGCTGCTCGGCGGTGACCACGGTGTCGGCGACCGCGCGGTAGGCGCTCGCCGCGGGGCTCGCGGTGACGATCGTGACCCGGCGGTCGGCGGCGCGGCAGCGCAGTGCCAGCGGCGTGAAGTCGGCGTCGGCGGACACGATGACGAACTCGTCGTAGTGCGTGGGCGCGGCGAGCGCGTCGACCGCGTCGAGCACGAGGTTGATGTCCGCGGAGCTCTTGCCCTGCTGGGTGAGCGACGGGCAGTCCACGACGGTGAACCCCGCCCGCGTGAAGTTCGGCCGGAACTGGCTGAACGCCGAGGGGTTGAGGTAGCACGCCCGGACGAGGAAGCGCCGGGTGAAGTCGCCGTCGATGTCGGTGCCCGTCTCCATCGCCGCGAGCCAGCGCCCGGGCTCGGTCGCGAACGCCGCGGCCGCGTCGGGGTCCAGCCGCAGGAGGCCGAGGTAGACGTTGTCGAAGTCGACGAAGAGGGCGCAGCGCAGCCGCCGCACGTCGCCGTTGCCGGTGGTGGTCACGGGGACATCCTCCCGCGAGCGCGGGCCGCCGCGCGCCAAGGGCCGTCCACGCGTCCCCCGGGCCGTCCATGATCGGCCGCCCACGCCCGCGGTGCGCGCCCGAGTGCTTCACTGGGGAGCGCGGCGCGGCACCGGCGCCCCGCCGCCGAAGGAGGCCAGATGACCACCGACGTCGCGCCCACCCGCTGGGCGCACCTGCCCGCGCTCGTCACGACGGCGGGCGAGCGGCCCCGGCGCCCGGTGAGCTCGCCGGTCGACGGCTCGGTGCTCGGCGAGGTCCCGGTCTGCACGCCCGACGACGTCGCGCTCGCCGTCGAGCGGGCGCGCGGCGCGCAGGAGGCCTGGGCCGCGCTGCCCGTCGGTCGCCGCACCGCCGTCGCCCGGCGCTTCGCGGGGATCCTGCTCGACCACGAGGAGGAGGTCCTCGACATTCTCCAGGCCGAGGCCGGCAAGGCCCGCCTGCACGCGTTCACCGAGTTCGCCGACGTGCCGCTCACCGCGGCGTACTACGCGCGCACGGCGGCGAGCCTGCTGCGCCCGCGGCGCCGTCGCGGCGCGATCCCCGTGCTGACCCGGACCGTGGAGCACCGCCGGCCGGTCGGCGTCGTCGGCGTCATCTCGCCGTGGAACTACCCGCTGACCCTGGCGGTGTCGGACGCCCTGCCCGCGCTGCTGGCGGGCAACGGCGTCGTGCTCAAGCCCGACTCGGCGACCCCGCTGACCGCACTGCTCGCCGCCTCGCTGCTCGCGGAGGCGGGCCTGCCGGACGGGCTCCTGTCCGTCGTGACCGGCCCGGGCCGCGAGCTCGGCCCGGCCATGATCGACCGGGTGGACCACCTCATGTTCACCGGCTCGACCGCGACCGGGCGCGAGATCGCCGCCCGCTGCGCCGACCGGCTCATCGGCTTCTCCGCCGAGCTCGGCGGCAAGAACGCGGCGATCGTGCTCGACGACGCGGACCTGCCCCGGGCGGTCGAGGGCGTCGTGGAGTCGTGCTTCGCCGGGGCGGGCCAGGTGTGCGTGAGCATCGAGCGGCTCTACGTCACGGACGGCGTCTGGGACGCGTTCGTCCCGGCGCTCGTCGAGCGCGTCGGGCGGATGTGCGTGGGGCTCGGCCCGGACTGGGACGTGGAGATGGGCTCACTCGTCGGCCCCGAGCGCCTGGCCGCGGTGTCCGCGCACGTCGAGGACGCCGTCGCCAAGGGCGCGCGGGTGCTCGCGGGCGGGCACCCGATGCCCGAGGTCGGCCCGTACGTCTACGCGCCGACGCTGCTCGCGGACGTGCCCGACGACGCGCTCCTGGCCCGCGAGGAGACGTTCGGCCCGGTCGTGGCGGTCTACCGCGTGGCCGACGCCGACGAGGCGGTCGCGCGGGCGAACGACACCGAGTACGGGCTCAACGCGAGCGTGTGGTCGCGTCGGCACGGCCCGGCCGTCGCCGCCCGGCTGCGCGCGGGCACCGTCAACGTCAACGAGGGTTACGTCGCGGCGTGGGGGTCGCACGACGCGCCGATGGGCGGCATGGGCATGTCCGGCGTCGGGCGGCGGCACGGCGCGGAGGGCCTGCTCAAGTACACGGAGGCGCAGACGGTCGCGCACCAGCGGCTGCTGCCCGCCGCGCCGTCGGGACCGCTCGCCGGGGCGCGCTACCCCGCGGTGATCAGGCCGGCCGTGCAGGTGCTCAGGAGGCTCCCGTGAGGGGCACGCGCCTGGCGGGCGCGCGGGTGCTGGTCACCGGGGGCGGCAGCGGGCTCGGCCGGCGGATGGCGATCGGCGCCGCGGGCCGGGGCGCGACGCCGATCGTGTGGGACCGCTCGGCCGAGCGGGCGCACGCCGTGCGCGACGAGATCCGCGCGCACGGGCTGACCGCCGAGGCCCACGTCGTCGACGTGACCGACCGGTCGGCGGTGCGCGAGGCCGCCGCGGCCACGGGCGCCGTCGACGTCCTGGTGAACAACGCGGGCGTCGTCTCCGGGCGGCCCCTGCTCGAGACCTCCGACGAGGCGATCGAGCGGACCATCGCGGTCAACGTGCTGTCGCTGTACTGGGTGACGCGCGCGTTCCTGCCCGGCATGGTCGAGCGGCGGCGCGGCACCGTGGTGACGGTGGCGAGCGCGGCCGGGCTGGTCGGCGTCGCGCGGCAGACCGACTACGCGGCGAGCAAGTGGGCGGCGGTCGGGTTCACCGAGTCGCTGCGCGCCGAGCTGCGGCAGGCGGGCGCCGGGGTGCGCACGCTCGCGGTCTGCCCGTACTACATCGACACCGGCATGTTCGAGGGCGTGCGGACCCGGTTCCCGCTGCTCCTGCCGATCCTGCGCGAGGGCGACGTCGCCCGACGGGTGCTCGACGCGGTCGAGGCGGGGCGCCAGCAGCTGGTCATGCCGCCGCTCGTGCGGGTGCTGCCCGTGCTGCGCATGCTGCCGGTGCCGGTGTTCGACGCGGTGCTGGACGTGTTCGGCATCAACCGGGGCATGGAGCACTTCACGGGGCGGCCCGGCGACCGCGCCTGAGCCCGGCCGGCGTCCCTGGGTGCCCGCGCTCACGAGGCGCCCGGCGCGAGGGGCACCTCGAACCACACGGTCTTGCCCGCGTCGTCGGCGTCGACGCCCCAGGAGGCCGCGAGCAGGTCGACGAGCTGCACGCCGCGCCCGCGCATGCTCGACGACGGCGGCGTGCGGCGCACGGGCGGGCGCGGGTCCGCGTCGTGCACGGCGACCCGCACGTGGTCGGCGCGCCGTTCGACACGGACGCAGACCTCTCCCCCGGCCGGCCCGTGCTGCACCGCGTTGGTCACCACCTCGGAGGCCAGCAGCGCGACGATGCGCAGCGCCTCGGCCGAGGCGCCGGCCCCCGATGCCTGCCGGACGACCCACCGCCGGGCGTGGGGGATCCGTGCGACGTCGGCGGTGAACCTCACGTGGACCTGGTCCCCCCTCCGACCGGAGTCTCCAGGGTGCGGCCCACGCAGGGACCCCGCACCCGGAGCGACCCGCTGCGGGTTTCGAATCGATACGATGGTCGCATGGCCACCGCGCACCCCGGCACCGCCGACTGGCGTCGACCGCTGCCCGGCACCCCGCTCACCGTCACCGCGATCTGCGCCGGCGGCTCCCCTCTCGGCAGCATGCCCGGCCACTACGGGCACGAGGTCAGCGCCGAGCAGGGCGTGGCCGTCGCACGCGCGGTGCTCGAGTCCGCGATCCGGTTCCAGGACACGTCCAACGGGTACAGCGAGGGCGAGAGCGAGCGGCGCATCGGCGCCGCGATCCGCGAGGTCGGCGGCCTGCCGGCCGACTTCGTCGTCGGCACGAAGGTGGACCCGCTCGGCCGCGACTACTCGGGCGACCGGGTGCGCGCCTCGGTCGACGAGAGCCGCGAGCGGCTCGGCCTGGACGTGCTCCCGCTCGTCCACCTGCACGACCCCGAGTTCTTCGACTTCGACGAGATCACCCGCCCGGGCGGCGCGGTCGACGCGCTCGTCGCGCTCAAGGAGGCCGGCGTCGTCGGCTCGATCGGCCTCGCCGGCGGGCGCGTGCAGGAGATGGCCCGCTACCTCGCCCTCGGTGTCTTCGACGTGCTGCTCGTGCACAACCGGTGGACCCTGCTCGACCGCAGCGCGACCGACCTCATCGCCGAGGCCGTCGAGCGGGGCATGGGCGTGCTCAACGCGGCGGTGTACGGCGGGGGGCTCCTCACCCCGCGGCCCCGCGTCACGACGTACGGGTACCACCCGGCCAGGCCGGAGGTGCTCGACGCCGTCGCCGCCATGCGCGCCGCGTGCGAGCGCCACGGCACGGACGTCACGACGGCGGCGCTGCAGTTCTCGCTGCGCGACCCGCGGATCGCCTCGACGATCGTGGGCGTCGGCTCGCCCGAGCACGTCGCCGACACCCTCGCCCGCGCAGCGGCACCCGTGCCCGACGAGCTGTGGGACGAGCTCGCCGAGCTCCTGCCGCCCCGGCGGGTCTGGCTCGACGCGCCGTTCGACTGAGCCGCGGGCGAGCGGCCGGGCGCGTCAGCCGGCCTCGCTGAGCGCGCGGACGCCCTCGAGCATCGACGCCCACATCGCCCGGGAGTGCTCGGCCGCCTCCGGGGTCGGGTTGTTGTCCTGGGTGAGCTCGACGCGCGTGCCGCCGTCGGCGGGCTCGCAGACGAACGCGAGCTCGTGGTAGGCGTCGGGCTCGTCCGGCAGGCCGCCGAGCGGGCTCCAGTGCGTGACCACGAGCCTGCGCGGCGGGTCCACCACGAGCACCTCGCCCTTCCACGAGCGCGCCGTTGCGCCACACCGTCACCTCGATCCGGCGGCCGATCGCGCCGGCGACCATGAGTCGCTGGATCTCGGTCGTCGTGGCCACGCTCGCCCCGTCGACCGCCACGACGACGTCGCCGGGGCGCAGGCCGGCGACCGCGGCCGGGCTGCCCGCGACGACGTCGGCCACGTGCAGGCCCGTGCGCCGGCCGAGGCGCGCGACCAGCGGCGGCGGGAGCGGCGCCTGCCGACCGACGATGCCCAGCCACGCCCGGCGCACACGGCCGTCGGCGAGCAGCGTGTCGACGATGCCGCGCGTCGTGGCGTTGATCGGCACGGCCAGCCCGACGCCGATGCCCGCCACGGCCGTGCTCACCCCGACCATCCGCCCGGCCGCGTCGGCGAGCACGCCGCCGCTGTTGCCGGGGTTGAGCGCGGCGTCGGTCTGGATCACCTCGTCCACGACGCGGCCCGCCCGCGTGGGCAGGGAGCGGCCGAGCCCGGAGACGATGCCCGCCGTGACGCTGCCGGCCAGGCCGAGCGGGTTGCCGACCGCGACGACGAGCTGCCCGACGACGAGGCCCGCCGCGTCCCCGAGCGCCACCGGGGACGGCAGGGGTGCGCCGGCGCGCAGCACGGCGAGGTCCGACAGCGGGTCCCGCCCGACGACGTCGGCCACCACCTCGGTCCCGTCGGCGAACGCGGCGGTCGCCCGGGGCGCCCCCGCGACGACGTGCGCCGACGTGAGCAGCACGTCCGGGCCGATGACGCTCGCGCTCCCCGCGCCCGCGCCGCGCGGCGTCGCGACCGTCAGGCTCGCGACCGAGGGCAGCACCGTGCGCGCCACGCGCGCGACGACGGCTAAGTAGGCGTCCAGCTCCTCGCTCATGCGTGCGTCAACGCCCCGGCGTACCGCGCGCGTGCAGGCTTCTGCCGTGGGCGGATCGGGGACGTGCGCCCGGCGTGCGCGACGGCCCACCCGGCCGCACGCTGGGACATTCCGCGTGGGGAGGGGCGGCAGATGCGCGCGATGGTGTACCGGGGCCCGTACCGGGTCGGCGTGGAGGACAAGGAGCGACCCCGGGTCGAGCACCCGAACGACGCCGTCGTGCGGGTGACCGTGGCCGCGATCTGCGGCTCCGACCTCCACCTGTACCACGGCCTCATCCCGGACACCCGGGTCGGGCACACGTTCGGGCACGAGTTCGTCGGCGTCGTCGAGGAGGTCGGCCCCTCGGTCGAGCGGCTGCGCCCGGGCGACCGCGTCATGGTGCCGTTCGACGTGTCGTGCGGCTCGTGCTGGTACTGCGCGCGCGGGCTCCTCGGCAACTGCCACAACGTCAACGCGAACGCAGCGGCGGTGGGCGGCATCTACGGGTACTCGCACACCGCGGGCGGCTTCGACGGCGGCCAGGCCGAGTACGTGCGCGTGCCGTTCGCCGACGTCGGGCCCGAGCCGATCCCCGCCTGGCTCGCCGACGAGGACGCGCTGATGCTCACCGACGCGCTGCCGACGGGGTACTTCGGCGCCCAGCTCGGGGACGTCGGCGAAGGTGACGTCGTCGTGGTCTTCGGCGCCGGCCCGGTCGGCCTGTTCGCGGCGCGCTCGGCGTGGTTCATGGGCGCGGGCCGCGTCGTCGTCGACCACGTCGCGGAGCGCCTGGCCAAGGCCCGCGAGCTCGCCTTCGCCGAGACGGTGGACCTGGGCGAGGTGGACGACGTCGTCGTGCACCTGAAGGAGGCGACCGGCCACCTGGGTGCGGACGTGGCGATCGACGCCGTCGGCGCGGAGGCGGTCGGCGCCCCGCTGCAGCACGCCGCGGCGTCCTGGCTCAAGCTCACCGGCGGGTCCGCCGTCGCGCTCAACTGGGCGATCGACGCGGTACGCAAGGGCGGGACCGTCTCCGTCGTCGGCGCCTACGGACCGATCTTCGTGCCCGTGAAGTTCGGCGACGCGCTCAACAAGGGCCTGACGCTGCGGATGAACCAGTGCCCGGTCAAGCGCCAGTGGCCGCGGCTGCTCGAGCACGTCCGGGCCGGGCACCTGCGGCCCAGCGACGTCATCTCGCACCGCTACGACCTCGAGGACGTGGCCGAGGCGTACGAGACGTTCTCCGCCAAGCGGGACGGCTGCATCAAGCCCGTCCTCGTGCCGAGCCCCTGACCCTGCGAGCGCCCGAGAGGTCCCCGTGCCCTACACCGCCGCCACGCCCCCGCTGCCCGAGACGCCCGAGGAGCTCCGCGCCCGGATCCCGGGGTGGGGGGCCGACCTGGACCCCGCCGTGCGACCGTCGTACCCGAAGCTGCTGCCGCCCGACGTGACGCGCTACGGCGCGCACTGGACCGAGCCCGAGCGCCAGACGGAGCACGCCCCGCGCGAACGCTCCGTCGAGCACGCGCACCTGACACCGGTCTTCGGCACCGCCCAGCCGCTGCACGGGCTCGCGGGCGCCCTGCGCCGCCACGCCTACGCACGCTTCAGCGAGGCGCGCGCGGCGCACTGGCTGCTGCTCGTCGCGGCCGACCGTCTCGACGTCGTCGAGCACCGCCTCGCCGCACCGGCGACCCGCCGGGCGCTCGCCGGGGCCGCCGTCGCCGGCGCCGCCGTGCTCGGGGCGCGCGCGGTCGCCCGACGATAGGCGCGCCGGGCGGCCGGGCTAGGCGAGCCGCTCGCGCAGCGCGGCGAGCTCGGCGCGCAGCTCGGGCGGCACCTTCTCGCCGAACACCTCGAACCACTCCTCGGTCAGGTCGGCCTCGTGGCGCCACGCGTCGCGGTCCACCGCGAACAGGGCCTCCAGGTCGGCCGGGTCGAGGTCGAGCCCGGTGAGGTCGAGCGCGCCGTCCGCCGGGACGAGCCCGACGGGCGTCTCCTCCGCCGCGGCCGTGCCGGCGACCCGCTCGAGGGCCCACGCGAGCACGCGCGAGTTCTCCCGGAAGCCCGGCCACAGGAAACGCCCGTCGGCGCCCTTGCGGAACCAGTTCACGCAGAACAGCCGCGGCGCCCGGGCGAGCCGCTCGCCGACCCGCAGCCAGTGCGACCAGTGGTCGGCCATGTGGTAGCCGCAGAACGGCAGCATGGCGAACGGGTCGCGCCGCAGCGCGCCGACCGTGCCCTCGGCCGCGGCGGTCTGCTCCGACGAGATCGTCGCGCCCATGAACACGCCGTGCGCCCAGGAGCGCGCCTCGGTCACGAGGGGCACGTTCGTGGCCCGCCGGCCACCGAAGAAGATCGCGTCGACCGGGACGCCGGCGGGGTCCTCCCACGTGTCCGCGATGGAGGGGCACTGCCCCGCGCGGACGGTGAACCTCGAGTTCGGGTGCGCGGCCGGGCGCCCGGAGTCGGGCGTCCAGTCCTGGCCGGTCCAGTCGATCAGGTGGTCGGGTGGGGTGTCGGTGAGCCCCTCCCACCACACGTCGCCGTCGTCGGTCAGCGCGACGTTCGTGAAGATCGTGTCGTGGGAGACCATGTCGACGGCCGTCGGGTTGGTCGCCTCGCCCGTGCCGGGCGCGACGCCGAAGAAGCCCGCCTCGGGGTTGATCGCCCACAGGCGCCCGTCCTCGCCGGGGCGCATCCACGCGATGTCGTCGCCGATCGTCTCGGCCTTCCAGCCCGGCAGGGTGGGCTGGATCATCGCGAGGTTGGTCTTGCCGCACGCGGACGGGAACGCCGCGGCGACGTGGAAGACGCGGCCCTCGGGCGACGTCACGCGCAGCAGCAGCATGTGCTCGGCGAGCCAGCCCTCGTCGCGGCCCATGACCGAGGCGATCCGCAGCGCGAAGCACTTCTTGCCGAGCAGCGCGTTGCCGCCGTACCCGGAGCCGTACGACCAGATCTCCCGCGTCTCGGGGAAGTGGACGATGTACTTCGTCGCGTTGCACGGCCACGGGACGTCGGGGCGGCGCGTGCCGTCGTCGGCGACGAGCGGGTAGCCCACCGAGTGCACGGCGGGCACGAAGTCGCCGTCCGTGCCGAGCCGCTCGAGGACCGCGGTGCCGACCCTCGTCATGAAGTGCATGCTCACGACGACGTACGGCGAGTCGGTCAGCTGCACGCCGTACTGCGCGAGCGGCGAGTCGACCGGGCCCATCGAGAACGGGATGACGTACATCGTCCGGCCCCGCATCGAGCCGCGAAACGCGTCCTCGAGCTCGGCGCGCATCTCGGCGGGCGCCCGCCAGTTGTTGGTCGGGCCGGCGTCGGACTCGTGCTCGGAGCAGATGAACGTGCGGCCCTCGACGCGCGCGACGTCGCTCGGGTCGGAGCGCGCGAGGAAGGAGTTCGGCCGCTTCTGCGGGTTGAGCCGGATGAACGTGCCCTGCTCGACGAGGAGCTCGCACAGGCGGGCGTACTCCTCCGGGGAGCCGTCGCACCACTCGACCCGCTCCGGCTCGACGAGGTCGGCCACCGCGGACACCCAGGACCGCAGCCGTTCGTGGCGCGTGGGAGCCGTCGCGCCGGCCCCGCCCCGTGCCGTCCCGATGCCTTCGAGCAGCGTCATCTCGCTCCCTCCGTCGGGTGGGGGGCCGACCCCTGCGTCGGCCCACCCCGGCAGGGTAGGCCCTCCGGAGGGGGTCAGGTGAGAAATCGTTGATCATTCGTTACCTTTCCATGGTGCGGGACGAGCCCTCCGGCCGCGTCACGGAGGTCACGGCGGCCCTCCGGGCGGCCGGCTGCGTCTTCGCCGAGGACGAGGCGGCGCTGCTGGTCGCGGCGGCCGACGACGACGCCGCGCTGGACCGCCTGGTGGCCCGCCGCGTCGCCGGGGAGCCGCTGGAGCAGGTGCTCGGCTGGGCGGAGCTCGACGGCGTCCGGGTGTCCGTCGCGCCGGGCGTGTTCGTGCCGCGCCGGCGGACGCGGGTGGTCGTCCGGCACGCCGCGCGGGCGGTGCGGGCGCGGCTCGCCGCCGGCGGCCCGGCGCTCGTGGTGGACCTGTGCTGCGGCACCGGCGCGGTCGGCACGGCGCTGCTCGCCCGGCTCGGCCCCGACGCGGCGCGCGTAGAGCTGCACGCCGCCGACGTCGACCCGGCTGCCGTGGCGTGCGCCCGGAGCAACCTGCCGACCGCGCACGTGCACGAGGGCGACCTGTGGGACGCGCTGCCCGCGCGGCTCGCCGGCGCGGTCGACGTCGCGGCGGTGAACGCGCCGTACGTGCCGACACAGGCCATCGCGACGATGCCCCCGGAGGCGCGCGAGCACGAGCCCGCGACCGCGCTCGACGGCGGGCCCGACGGCCTCGACCTGCACCGACGCCTCGCCGCGGGGGCGGCGCGCTGGCTCGCGCCGGGCGGCGTCGTCGTGCTCGAGACGAGCGGGGCCCAGGCGTCCGCCAGCCGCGCGGCCCTCGCCGGCGCCGGGCTCGCGGCCCGCGTCGTGCGCGACGCCGGCGTGGGCGGGACCGCCGTGGTCGCGACGCGGCCGGGCCGGGCGGCCGGCTAGCCGGCCAGCGCCGCGAGGCGGTCGAGCAGCTCGGCCTGGGCCGGGACGACGAGCCCGCGGGCCTCGGCGAGCGGCAGCCAGGCGACCCGGTCGAGCTCCGGGAACTCCCGGCGCCGGCCGGAGCGCGGCGGCCACTCCATCTCGAACGTCCCGGGCCGCACCGCCGCCACGTCGAGGTCGCCCTCGCGCGCCCACGCGTGCACCGTCTTGCCGCCGCGCTGGCGGACCGTGCCGAGCCCGACGTCGTCGCCCGCCGGCGGCGGGACCCCGAGCTCCTCGGCGAACTCGCGCAGCGCCGCGGCGTGCAGGTCCTCGCCCGGCTCCGGCTCGCCCTTGGGCACCGTCCACGCGCCCGCGTCGCGCCGGGCCCACAGCGGCCCGCCCATGTGCCCGACGAGCACCTCGACGCCGGTGTCGGCGCGCCGCCACAGGACGAGGGCGGCGCTCGTCGTCGCGCGAGCAGGGCTCATGCCCCGATCCTGCACCCGGCCCGCCGGCCCGGCGCCCGCGCGTAGTGTGCTCGCGTGGCCCGGGTGTGGTTCGACGTCGCGCTGCGCTCGGCCCCTGCCCCCCGCCGGAGCACGAACCAGGACGCCGCGGCCGGGTGGCCCGACGCGGTCGTCGTGGCCGACGGCGTCGGCGGGCACGCGGGCGGCGAGGTCGCGTCGGCGACCGTGACCGGGCACCTCGTCGCCGCGCTCGCCGGGCGCGACGCCGCGACGCTGTCCGCGGACGGGCTCCGCGCGCTCGTGGCCGAGGCCGACGCCGCGCTGCGCCGGCGGGCCGAGGCCGACGCGGACGTCGAGGGCATGGCGACGACGCTCACGGCACTCGTCGCGGGCGACGGGGTCGTGCGCGTGGTGCACGTGGGCGACTCGCGCGCGTACCGGCTCGCCGGCGGCGCCACGGAGCTCGTCACGCACGACGACTCGCTCGTGCAGCGCCTCGTCGACGCGGGGGCGATCGCGGAGGGCGACGCGTTCGGCCACCCGCGCCGCAACGTCATCCTGCGCTCGCTGCACGGCGACCCGGACGACGCCGCGGACGCGGCGCTGCTCGAGCTGCCCGCGGCGCCGGGCGAGCGCTGGCTGCTGTGCAGCGACGGCCTCAGCGACGTGCTCGGCGATCGCCTCGAGGTGCCCGCGGGCGGCGATGTGTCCGAGGCCGCCGACGCGCTGCTGGCCGCGGCGGTCGAGGCCAGCGCCCGGGACGACGTGACCGTGGCCGTGTGCGACGTCCTCGACGCCCCGCCCGCCGACGTCCGCTTGCGCACGGCGGGCGCCCTGCGGGACGCCTGACGTCCGGGCGGCTCGGCCGGCTGCCCGCACCACGCCGACCTCGTCGCGCCCGTCGAGGCCGGGCTCGCGCTCGGCTAGCCCTCGTGGGCGCGCCAGTGGGCCTGCAGCGCCGCGTTCGCGTCCGGGTGGTCCTGCGGGCGGTGACCGTAGCCGGGCAGGACGAGTCGGGTCGCCCCGGAGGCCGCCAGCGCGTCGGCGACCTCGTCGTACAGCGCGCTCCAGCCGCCCGTGACGACGAGCGTGGGCACCCGACCGACGACGGACGGGTCGACCGGCACGGCCCACGGCGGCGTCCGGCGCCGGATCCGGCGGCCGAACGAGCGCAGCGCCGGGTCGGCGGGGTCGGCGATCGCGGCGCCCGGCGCGCCGAGCGCCGTGAGGAACCGGATCGCGACGTCGCCGTCGCGCACGCGCGGGTCCGCGGCCGCCGCGACCACCTCGCCCATCTGCCGCACGTGCTCCTCGACGTGCGGCCCGCCGCGTGCGGCCGAGAACGCGGCAGGCTCCAGGAGCACGAGCGAGCGGACCCGGTCCGGCGTCCTCTCGGCCGCACGCAGGGCGGCCACCGCCCCGGCCGAGTGCGCGACGAGGTGCCCGTGGCCGTCCTCGAGCACGCCGAGCGCGTCGAGCACGACGCGCACCTCGTCGTCGGGGTCGTCGAACGGGGCCAGGTCCGGGAACCGGCAGTCCCACCGACGCAGGTCCACCGCGGTCGCCTGGCCCGGCCACGCCAGGGCGCCCGAGCGGCCCGTGCCGTGGACGAAGACGACGCGCATGGCCCCCATGGTGCCCTGTCCCGCGGGCCGGGACCGACGGCGCCCGCTCAGCCCGCGTAGCGCAGGGTGCCGTGGCGGCGCGCGCACTCGTCGCCGACCCGCACGCCCGCGACCGCGCCCGCGTCCCGCAGCGACGCGAGCCGCTCGACGACCATCTCGCGCAGCACCGCAGGGGCGAGCGTGTTGACGTTGATCTTGGTGCTGCCCTCGAAGCCGGCCAGGGTGGACACCCGCCACTTGAGCACGACGTGCCACGGCATGGGGCCGACGCGCGCGGGCACGTCCGGCGGCCGGTGGTGCCACTCCTCGTTGGTCGGCACCGTCACCCCGGTGGCCGCGTGCAGCGCGTGCAGGAGGTCGGCCACGGCGGCGACCTCCTCGGCGTCGTGCTCCCACGGCGCGTGCGCCCGCGAGCGCGAGTAGACCTCGAGGGACGGGTAGCGGTGCCCGACGGCGGCGACCGCCACCGCGTGCTCGTTCTCCGCGACGACGAGCCCGTGGTCGACGGCGTGGTCCACCACGTCGTTGAAGATCCCCGGCCGGGTCGCGAGCCGGGCCAGGACGCGCTCCGTGCGCGGGCCGTGCTCGTCGATGGCGACGAGCTGCTTGTGCAGGTGGTCGAACGACGCGCCCGCGGGGCGCAGCCAGTTCTGGAAGGCCGCGACGTAGCGCGCGTGCGGCTGCGCGCGGTACAGGTCGGCCATCGTGCCGACGGCGAGCTCGACGTACCGGCGGTGCTCGTCGGGGGTGAGCGTGCCCGACCCCGCGAGCTCGTCGTCCCACGCGGCGCCGTCGGCGAAGTGCCGGCGCGCGACGAGCACGTCGTGCGTGCCGGAGAACAGGTCGACCGCGCGCTCGAGCCAGTGCTCCTCGCCCGCGCGGGCCCAGTCGTCGTCGGTCACGCCCTGCGCGGCGGCCCGGCGGCGCATGACGGCGAGCACGTGCGCGCGGCCGCCCGGCTCGGCGACGTACGCCTCGGCGCGCGCCCGGGCCTCCGGGGCGGGCACGTGGCCGTGGTTGAGGCGCCAGTAGTCCGCCGAGACGATCTCGAAGAGGTTCGGGAAGCGGCGGAACTCGGCGACGGTCGCGTCGAGCTCGGCCTCGGGCACGTGCTCGACCGTGCGCCACGCGCCGCCCGCGTCGCGCACGACGCGGGCCTTCTCCGGTGGGGTCTCGCGGTACCGCCGCGGGCAGAACGCGCAGTGCGCGCCGTCGTCCGGGGGCACGGGTCGGCGGTCGAGGGACGGCACCCCGAACCGGTGCGCGCGGCCGGGGACCGTCCAGACGACGGTGCCCGTCAGGGGCGAGACCTGCTTGACCGTCCCGTCCGGGAGGGTCACGAGCGGCGGCGGGGCGTCGGCCCCGCGTCCCGCACTGGCGTCCACGCCGCCACGATAGGACGCCCCGCACCGGTACCGGCGGGACCAGCGGCTACGCGACGAACACGCAGAACGGGTGCCCAGCCGGGTCCGCGAGCACCCACAGCGGCTCGTCCGGGTCACCGGTGCGGTCGAGCAGCTCGGTCGCACCGAGCGCGAGGGCGCGGTCGTGCACCTCGGCGAGCGCGCCGACGTCGGGCACCGTGGTGTCGAGGTGCAGCTGCTGGGGCACCGGGCCCTCGGGCCAGGTCGCCCGGGACAGGCGCGGCACCTGCTGGAACGCGAGCGCGACGCCGGCGCCGCGCAGCACGAGCCAGTCGCCGTCGGGCTCGCCCGGCCGGGGCTCGTCGCCCGGTCGGTACCCGAGCCCGAGGAGGGCACGGTAGAACTCGGCGAGCGCGCGAGGGTCCTCGCAGTCGAGCACGACCAAGGCGAGCGCGGGGTACGTGGCCATGGTGCCTCCCGCACCCAGCATCCGCCCCGGGCGGCGGACGCGCCAGGGCGCCTAGGCTCGTCACGTGCCCGACGCCGGTCCCGAGCGGTTCCTCGTCCGCGGCCGCCTCGCGCGCCTGCCGCGGCGCGTCGACGACCGCCTCCTCGTGCTGCGCTGGCTGGCCGCGCGCGTGACCGAGCTCGAGGAGCCGGTCGGCGAGCGCGAGCTCACCGACCGGCTCGCCGGGGTGGCCGACGACCCCGTCGGGCGCCGGCGCGACCTCGTGGAGGCCGGCCTGCTGCAGCGGACCCGGGACGGCGCCGAGTACTGGCGCACGGTGGTCACCGAGTTCGACGCCGTCTGAGGCCGCCGGGCGGGCTCAGGCGTGGGGCGCGCCGACCGCCTCGACCTCGCCGTCGGCCGCCCCCTCGGGGGCGTCGCCCGGCGCGTGCGCGTCCTCGGACGGGCGGGTCCGCAGGGCGAGCGCGGCGGGGATCGCCAGCAGCGTGACGACCGCGCCGACCGTGAAGGCCGTGTGCACGCCCGCCGCGGTGGCCGCGACGTCGTCGGCGCCCCGCTCCACCCGCGCGAGCGCGGTCGCCGTCATGAGCGTGACGAACAGCGCCGTGCCGGCCGCGCCCGCGACCTGCTGGACGGTGCCGATGGTCGCGCTGCCGAACGAGTACAGCCGTGCCGGCAGGGCGCCGAGGGCGGACGTGAACAGCGGCGTGAACATCAGCGAGAGCCCGGCCGCGAGCAGCAGGTGCGCCAGCAGCACGTGCACCGGGAGCGTGGCCGCGTCGAACCGGCTCATGGTCCACACCGACGCGCTCACGAGAACCGTGCCGGGCACGAGCAGCGGGCGCGGGCCGACCTTGTCGTACGCCCGGCCCACCCACGGCGCGAGCAGGCCCATGAGCAGGCCGCCGGGCAGCAGCAGGAGGCCCGTGGTCAGCGCGTCGACGCCGAGCACGTTCTGGGCGAACATCGGCAGCAGGATGACCGTGCCGAACATCGCCACCATGCTCAGCGCCATGAGCGCGATGCCGAGCGTGAACGCCGGGTAGGTGAACGTGCGCAGGTCCAGCAGCGCGGAGTCCGTGCGCTGGAGCCACAGCTGGCGCGCAACGAACAGCGACAGGCCCGCGGCGCCGACGACGATCGGCGCCCACGCGGCGAGCGCCCCGGTGTGCGCGGCCTCGCCGAACCGGCTCAGGCCGTACACCAGGCCGCCGAAGCCGACCGCGGACATGAGCACGGACGCCACGTCGACGCGCGCGTAGCGCGGCTCGTTGAGCGTCGGCAGGCGCAGCCACCCGAGCACGAGCGCGGTCGCGGCGATCGGCAGCATGAGCACGAAGAGGAAGCGCCACGACGCCGCGCCGAGCACCGCGCCCGAGATCGTCGGGCCGAGCGCGGGCGCGACCGAGATGACCACGCCCACGTTGCCCATGATCCGTCCCCGCCGGGACGGCGGCGCGACGGTCATGACCGTGGTCGTGAGCAGCGGCATCATGATCGCCGTCCCGCTCGCCTGGACCACGCGGCCGAGCAGCAGGACGACGAAGCCGGGCGCGAGCGCGCTGACGAGCGTGCCGAGCGTGAACAGGCCCATGGCGGCGAGGAACGCGGTCCGCGTGGTCACGCGCCGGATCACGAAGCCCGTGATCGGGATGACCACGGCCATGGTGAGCATGAACGCGGCGGTCACCCACTGCGCGGCGGAGGCGGTGATCGCCAGGTCGCGCATGAGGTGCGGCACGGCCACGCCCATCGTCGTCTCGTTGAGGATGACGACGAACGCGGAGAACAGCAGCAGACCGACGGCCAGGCGGTCGCGCGGCGCCATCCGCTCGGGGGTGGCGTCGGTCGTGACGCGGTCGACGGTAGACATGGGTGTCCCCTCGGATCGAGTACGGGAGTGGGCTGCGCGTCGTCGCGCGGGAGGTTCAGTCTGCGCGCCGCCCCCGACACCGGTCGACGGGTTTTCCCCGGCCGGTGCCCCGCTTTCGCCGACAGCAGACGCCGCCCGCGCGCCCAGCCCTCGGACGCGGCCTGGGCATCCCGGACGCACGGCGGCTACCGTGGACGCGCCACGCCCGCCCCGCGGGCCGGACCCGGACGAGGGAGAACGCGCCGTGCGAGTGCTGTGTCGCTGTTGCGCCTGACGCGCACCCCGACCCCCGCACGCCCTCTCACCCCCCGGGACCCCGCATGGACCTCCTGCTCGGCCACACCGGCGGCCGCCTGCTCCTCGTCGTCGCGCTCCTCGCCGTCGCCTCCCTCGCCCTCGCGCTCGTCCGGCGCCGGGACGGGGTCTTCCGGGCCGACGACGGCCCGCGCCTGACCGCGGCCGACCTCGGCCGGCCGCTCGGCGCCAGGGCCACGCTCGTGCAGTTCTCCGCGCCGGGCTGCGCCACGTGCCCCCGGGTGCGGAGGGTGCTCGCCGGCCTCGCGGGCGAGCAGAGCGGCGTCGTGCACGTCGAGCTCGACGCCACCGAGCACCCCGACCTCGTCCGGCGCCTCGGCGTGCTCCGCACCCCGACCGTGCTCGTCCTCGGCCCGCGCGGCGAGGTGCGCGCCCGGACGTCGGGCGCGGTCGACGGCGCCCAGGCCGCCGGCGCCCTCCTGGCGGTGACCCATGGCTGAGCGTGCGGGCATCGACCCCCGCGGCCCGCGCTTCGGCGCGGCGGTGACCGCGGTGCTCCTCGGCGTCACCGTGGTGCTGGGCACCTCGACGGCGGCCACGGTGCTGCTCGCGGTCGCGGCGGCGGGGTTCGCCGTCGGCGCCGTGCGCGGCCCGCACCGCACCGTGCAGGGCTGGGTCTACCGGCGCTGGGTGCGCCCGCGCCTCGGGCCGCCGGCCGAGCTCGAGGACCCCGCTCCCCCGCGGTTCGCGCAGGTCGTCGGCCTCGTCGTGACCGCGAGCGGGCTCGCGCTCAGCCCGCTCGTGCCGGCCGCGGTGCCCGTCGCCGCCGCGGTCGCGCTCGTCGCTGCGTTCCTCAACGCGGCGTTCGCGTTCTGCCTCGGCTGCGCGACGTACCTGCTGCTGCAGCGCCTGCGCGGCCGGGTCAGCGGGCCGAGCGCAGCTCGAGGGTGAGCGGGCACTGGAACGGGTCGCGCGCCCGCAGGCCCACTTCGTTGAGGTAGCGCACCACGCGCCGCCACGACCCGACGACCGTCGTCTCCGTGTAGGTGATCTGGCGGGAGACGCAGAACTCGCGCACGATCGCGCGCGCCTTGCGCAGGTGCGGGCGCGGCATGCTCGGGAAGAGGTGGTGCTCCACCTGGTGGTTGAGCCCGCCCATGAACCAGTCGACGAACCGGCTGCCGGTGACGTTGCGGCTCATGAGCACCTGGCGGCGCAGGAAGTCGACCTTCGCGTCGCGCGGCACGATCGGCATGCCCTTGTGGTTGGGCGCGAAGACCGCGCCCATGTACAGGCCGAAGAGGCCGAGCTGGACGCCGAGGAACGCGAGCGCGATCCCGACCGGCATGGCCCAGAAGACCAGTGCGAGGTAGCCGCCGAGGCGGAGCGTGACGAGCGCGATCTCCAGCGGCCGGCGCTTCACCTGGCCGCGGCCGAAGATCGTGCGCAGGCCCGCGACGTGCAGGTTCAGGCCCTCGAGGAGCAGCAGGGGGAAGAAGAACCAGCCCTGGCGCGCGCGGAGCCAGGCGCCGATGCCGCGGGTGCGGCCGGGGGCGTGCTCGTCGTGGAAGAGGAGGACGCCGGGCTCGACGTCGGGGTCCGCGCCGACCTGGTTGGGCTTGGCGTGGTGCCGGCTGTGCTTGTGCTGCCACCAGCCGTAGCTCATCCCCGCGTAGAGGTTGGCGATGACGAGGCTGCCCCAGTCGTTCCAGCGACCGGAGGCGAACACCTGGCGGTGCGCCGTGTCGTGCCCGAGGAACATCACCTGGCCGAGGACGACGGCGAGCGCGGCGGCGAGCGCGAGCTGCCACCACGAGTCGCCGAGCAGGACCATGCCCGCGACGATCCCGGCGAGCAGGCCGGTGAGCACCGCGAACTGCGTCCAGTAGTAGCCGTACCGACGGCGCATGAGGCCCGCGTCCTGCACCGTCCGGGACAGGGCGGTGAACTCGGAGACCTGGCGGTCGCGGGGGCGTCCGGCGGACGGCTCGGGTCTGGTCGGGGGTACGCCGACGGTCGTGGTCATGCGGTGCTCCGCTTCCTCGGGGGTCCGACGCACCGACAACCAGCACATCGCGAATACGCCAGCGTAACCTCCACGACCGTAGGTTTCTTCCCGTGTCCGCCGTTTGATCGCGGGCGCGGTTCCTGTAGGGTGGGGGCCACGTTGCTGGCGGTTTGTCCTTGCCTTGTGCAGTGCCCCTGTTTGGAGCAGACGAGTCACCGTGACGACCGGACCCGAAGGTCGGGCCGGTTGACTGCTCTGAAGGGAGCACCCATGGCTACTGGAACCGTGAAGTGGTTCAACTCCGAGAAGGGCTTCGGCTTCATCGCCCCCGACGACGGCGGCCCTGACGTCTTCGCCCACTACTCCGCCATCGACGCGAGCGGCTACCGCTCCCTCGAGGAGAACCAGAAGGTCGAGTTCGAGGTCACGCAGGGCCCCAAGGGCCCGCAGGCCTCCGGCATCCGCGCCCTCTGAGCGCGCCGGCGCGCGGCGCGCGCCACGACGCCTGACCGGACGGCCCGTCCCCGCAACGGGGGCGGGCCGTCCGTGCGTCCGGGCTCCTCGATCGGGTGAAAAAGGGACGAACCGACTGTAAAGCGCGTGTGAACACATAGACTCCGCCCGTGACGTGGAAGATGATCGGCGCGGCGACCGCGGCGGGACTGGTCGTGGTCGCGGTCGTGCTCGTGGCCTCCGAGGTGCTCGACGTGCCCGCCGACACCTTCACCCGCGACCCCGCCGCCCTGGCGCCGGTCCTGCCCTTCTACGGCGGGTCGGTGAGCCTGCTGAACTCGGTCGTCTGGGGCTCCACGGCCACCGTGGCGTTCCTCGCGGCGTGGGTCGGCCCCGCCCGGTACCGCCTGGGCATGGGCGTGCTCGGGGTGCTCGCGCTGCTGCTCCTCGCCGACGACGCGCTCATGGTCCACGAGCTGCTCGCCCCGCGGGTCGGCATCCCCGAGGAGCTCGTCTACGGCGTCCACGCCGCGCTCGCCGCGGCCGTCGTCTGGCTGCTGCGCCGGGACCTGCGCTCCCCCGTCGTCGCGGCGCTCGTCGTGGCCGGCGTGTGGCTCGCCGTCTCCGTCGGCATCGACAAGCTCGTCGACGAGGCGCCGCTCGTCCTCCTCGCCGAGGACGGCACCAAGCTCGTCGGGACCCTCGTGCTCCTCACGGTGCCCGTGCTCGCGCTGGCCGGGCTGCGCCGGGCGGCGCCGACCGACCCCGGCGCGCGGGCCGGCGCCACCCCCGTCGGCGGAACGGCGCCCGACGTCGTGGGCCCCGCGGCGCCGGCCGACCCCCCGGCCCCCGCCGACCCCGCCGCACCGCCCGCGCCGGCGGACGTCGTCGCCGCGCGCGCGGGCGCGGCGGCCCGCTGACCTTCCCCCTGGGCGCCTACCGGGCGCGTCCGCGGAACCTGTCGATCTCGCGGCGCTCGCGCTTCGTCGGGCGCCCCGCACCGCGGTCCCGCTGCGCCACCGGCACGACGAGCTCGCGCGGCGGGGGCGGCGGCGAGCGGTCCACGTAGTGCTGCGCGGCGACCGTCGCGGAGGCGCGCTTGGTGATGAGCCCGGTGACCTCGTAGACGACGTCGCGCTCGCGCAGGTGCACCGCCACGACGTCGCCCGGGCCGACCGGCGTCGCGGGCTTCGCGCGATCGCCGTTGACCTTCACGTGCCCGGCACGGCAGGCGTTCGCCGCCGCCGAGCGGGTCGGGAACAGGCGGACGCCCCACGTCCAGGCGTCCACGCGGACCCGGCCCGCCGTCACGGCCTGCTCACCTCCGGTGGGCGCGGTAGTACTCGACGAGCCCGCGCGTGGAGGCGTCCTGCGCGGCGAGCGCGTCGGCGTCGCCCGCGAGCGCCGGGGCCAGCTCGAGCGCGAGCTTCTTGCCCAGCTCGACGCCCCACTGGTCGAACGAGTCGATGCCCCACACGATGCCCTGCACGAACGTGATGTGCTCGTACAGCGCGATGAGCTGGCCCAGCACGGAGGGGGTCAGCGCCGGGGCCATGATCGACGTCGTCGGCCGGTTCCCCGGGAAGACGCGGGCGGGGACCAGGTCCTCGCGCGTGCCCTCGGCGCGCACCTCGTCCGCCGTCCTGCCGAACGCGAGCGCGGCGGTCTGGGCGAGGAAGTTCGCGAGCAGCAGCTCGTGCACGTCGGCGCCGTCGCCCTCGGTGTCCCGCAGCGGGTAGGCCGGGGTCGCGACGGCGATGAAGTCCGCGGGGATCAGGCGGGTGCCCTGGTGGATGAGCTGGTAGAAGGCGTGCTGGCCGTTCGTGCCCGGCTCGCCCCAGAAGACCTCGCCCGTGTCGCACGTGACGGGCGTGCCGTCCCAGCGCACACGCTTGCCGTTGGACTCCATGGTCAGCTGCTGCAGGTACGCCGGGAAGCGGTGCAGCAGCTGCGCGTACGGGAGCACCGCGTGCGTGTGCGCGCCGAGGAAGTTGACGTACCAGACGTTGAGCAGGCCCATGAGCGCGGGCACGTTGCGCGCGAGCGGCGTGGTGCGGAAGTGCTCGTCGACCGCGTGAAACCCGGCGAGGAACTCGCGGAAGCGCTCCGGGCCGATCGCGATCGCCAGCGACGTGCCGATGGCCGAGTCCACCGAGTAGCGGCCGCCGACCCAGTCCCAGAAGCCGAACGCGTTGGCCGGGTCGATGCCGAACGCCGCGACCTTGTCCAGCGCGGTGGAGACCGCGACGAAGTGGTGGGCGACGGCGTCGGCCCGGGCGGTCTCCGAGCCGTCGATGGCGCCGCGCGCGGCGAGCTGCTCCCACAGCCAGGCGCGGGCGAGGCGCGCGTTGACCAGGGTCTCGAGCGTGCCGAACGTCTTCGACGCGACGATGAACAGCGTCGTGGCGGGGTCGAGGTCGGCGACCGTGCGGGCGACGTCCGTCGGGTCGATGTTGGAGACGAAGCGGACCTCGAGGCCCTCCTGCACGTACGGGGCCAGCGCCTCGTACGCCATGACGGGACCGAGGTCCGAGCCGCCGATGCCGATGTTCACCACCGTGCGCACGGGCTCGCCGGTCACGCCGCGCCACTCGCCCGAGCGCACCCGCTCGGCGAACGCGAAGACCTTGGCGAGCTCGGCCTGCACGTCGGCGTCGACGTCCTGGTCGCCGACGACGAGCCGCGGCGTCGCGCCCGCCGGCCGCCGCAGCGCGGTGTGCAGGACCGACCGGTCCTCGGTGACGTTGATCCGGTCGCCGCGGAACATCGCCTCGACGCGCTCGGTCAGGCCCACCTCCTCGGCGAGCCGGACGAGGAGGGCCAGCGTCTCGTCGGTGACGAGGTTCTTCGACAGGTCCACGTGCAGGTCGCCGACGTCGAACGTCAGACGCTCCGCACGCCCCGGGTCGGCCCGGAACCAGCCCCGCAGGTCGGGCACGAGGCGCGCGTGGTGCGCCGCGAGCTCCTGCCAGGCGGTCGTCGTCGTCGGGTCGATGGGCGGTCGGGTCACGGGTGCCTCCTTCGTCCCGCCCACCGTAGTGAAACCCGGGGCGCCTGCGCGCACGCGGGTGCGACGATGCGGTCCCGGGGCCCGCGAGGCGGCCCCGGCGACCCGCGAGGGAGGCACCGTGCACGTCCGCCCGATGACCGCCGAGGACTGGCCCGCCGTCGCCGAGATCTACCGCCAGGGGATCGCGACGGGCGACGCGACGTTCGAGACCGAGCCGCCGCCGTGGGAGCGCTGGGACGGGGCGCACACGGCCGAGCACCGGTTCGTGGCCGAGGAGGACGGCATCGTGCTGGGTTGGGTGGCCTGCTCGCCGGTGAGCGACAGGTGCGCCTACTCGGGGGTCCTCGAGCTGAGCGTGTACGTCGCGGCGGAGGCGCGCGGGCGCGGCGTTGGCTCGGCCCTGCTGCACGAGGTGATCGCGTCGACCGAGGCCGCCGGCGTGTGGACGCTGCAGACGGGGATCTTCCCCGAGAACGCCGCGAGCGTCGCGCTGCACACCCGGCACGGGTTCCGCGTCGTCGGGCGCCGCGAGCGCCTGGGGCGCATGGGCGACCGGTGGCGCGACGTGCTGCTGCTCGAGCGGCGCAGCCCGGCGGTCTAGGCCGGCGCCCGGGCCGGCCCTCGCGACGCGCCCCGCCCGGGACGGCGAGCCCCGGCGCGCGCGCCCCCACCCCGGACCGCCTAGCGTCGCCGGCATGGGCGAGGTCCGCGTGGGCATCTCGGGGTGGCGGTACGCGCCCTGGCGCGGCACGTTCTACCCCGCCGGGCTGCCGCAGCGGCTCGAGCTCGAGTACGCCGCCGCGCGCCTGGACACGATCGAGATCAACGGGTCGTTCTACTCGCTGCAGCGCCCCGAGCACTACCGCGCGTGGGCGGAGCGCACGCCCGAGCACTTCCGCTTCGCGGTCAAGGGGCCGCGGTACGTCACGCACATGCTCAAGCTGCGCGGCGCCGAGCAGGCGCTGGCCAACTTCTTCGCCTCCGGGGTGCTCGCCCTGGGCCCCAAGCTCGGCCCGGTGCTGTGGCAGCTGCCGCCGCAGCTCGGCTTCCACCCGGACCGCCTCGCCGCCTTCCTGGGCGCCCTCCCCCGCACGACGGCGCAGGCCGCCGAGACGGCCGCCCGGCACGACGCGCGGCTCGAGGGCCGCGCCCTCACGACCACCGACGCCGACCGGCCCCTGCGGCACACGCTCGAGGTGCGGCACGCGAGCTTCACCGTGCCCGAGCTGCCCGCGCTCCTCGCCGAGCACGGCGTCGGGCTCGTCGTCGCCGACTCCGCCGGCCGGTGGCCGATGCTGACCGAGGTGACGAGCGACGTCGTGCACGTGCGCCTGCACGGGGACACCGAGCTCTACGTGAGCGGCTACGGCGACGAGGCGCTCGCGGCGTGGGCCGAGCGCGTGCGCGCGTGGCGCGAGGTGGCCGACGTCTACGTGTACTTCGACAACGACGTGAAGGTGCACGCGCCGTTCGACGCGCAGCGCCTGGCGCGGCTCGTGGCCGAGGGCTAGGCGGATCACCCCACCTTTCGGACCTTCGTCCCTGAGGATTGCCTTACCTCAGAGGGACCATCGGGACATGCAGCTGTCCGACTGCCCGCTCGGGGCCGACGTCACCGTCACGGCCGTCGACCCCAGCTGCGACGCGTGCCTGCGCATGCACGAGCTCGGGCTGCGGGTCGGCACCTGCGTACGGGTCACCCACCGCGGGCCGGCGGGCACGCGGGTCGTCGCGGTCGGGGCCTCGCGCGTCGCGGTCGACGCGCAGACGGCCTCGCGGATCGAGGTGGCCGTGTCGTGACCGTCGCCTGCCACGCGACCGGCGGCGGGACCCCGCCCGCCGAGGTCACCGCCGTCCTCCTGGTCGGCAACCCCAACGTCGGCAAGTCGACGCTCTTCAACACCCTCACCGGCGCGCGGCAGTCGGTCATGAACGCCCCCGGCACCACCGTGGAGCTGCACCACGGCACGTGGCGGGCCACCGGGCTCGCCCTCGTCGACCTGCCCGGCACCTACAGCCTCGTCCCCCGCACCCCCGACGAGGAGGTCGTCCGGGACACCCTCGAGGGCCGGCCCGACGCCGTCGCGCTCGTCGTGGTGGACGCCTCCGCGCTCTCCCGCTCGCTCTACCTGCTGGCGCAGGTGGGCACGCGCAGGCCGGTCGCCGCCGCGGTCACGATGCTCGACGTCGCCCGGGCACGCGGCACCGCGCCCGACCTGGCCCGCCTCGAGGAGATCCTCGGCGTACCGGTCGTGGCCGTGGACCCGCGCGCGGGGAGCGGCCTGGCCGACCTGGCCGACGCCGTCGGGCGCGCCAGGCTGCTGCGCGGCCTGCCCGAGACGGCGGGCCTGCCGCCGCTCGAGGCAGCGGACCTCCTGTTCGGCTGGGTGGACGGCGTGCTCGCGCGGCTCGACCCGCCCGCGCCCGCGCCGCAGACCCGCAGCGACCGCGTCGACCGCGCGCTGCTCAACCCGTGGTTCGGCGGCCCGGTGTTCCTCCTGGCGATCTGGGGGCTGTTCGAGCTCACCACCGCGGTGGCCGCCCCGGTCATGGACCTCGTGGACGGCTGGGTGTCCGCGCTCGCCGACGCCGCCCGGGCGGGCATGGCGGGCGCGCCCGGCTGGTTGTCCGGGATGCTCGTCGACGGCGTGCTCGTCGGCGTCGGCACCGTGGCGACGTTCCTGCCGCTGCTCGCGATCATCTACGTCGCGCTCGCGCTGCTCGAGGACAGCGGGTACCTGGCGCGCGCCGCGGTGCTCGCCGACCGGTTCATGCGCGTCATCGGCCTGGACGGTCGCGCGATGCTGCCGCTCGTCATCGGCTTCGGCTGCAACGTCCCGGCGGTCGCCGCGACGCAGACCCTCCCCTCGGCCCGGCAGCGGCTGCTCACCGGGCTGCTCGTGCCCTGGACGACGTGCGCGGCCCGGCTGCCGGTGTACGTGCTGCTGGCCGGGGCGTTCTTCCCCGAGCACGCGGGCACGGCGATCTTCGGGATGTACCTGCTCTCGCTCGTGCTCGTCGTGGGCGGGGGCCTGGTGCTGCGGCGCACGGTCTTCCGCGAGGTGCGGCGCGAGCCGCTGCTCATCGTGCTGCCCGCCTACCAGCGGCCGCACCTGCGCGGCATCGCGCGCTCGGTCTGGGCCCGCGTGCAGGGCTTCGCGATCAAGGCCGGCGGCATCATCGTCGTCACGCTCGTGCTGGTCTGGCTGCTCATGGCGGTGCCCGCGCGCGGAACGGCCGCGGTGGGCGACGACGTGCCCGTCGAGGACTCGCTGTACGGCGCGGTCGCCGCGTCGATCGCCCCCGCGTTCGCCCCGGCGGGCTTCGACGACTGGCGGTTCTCGGCCTCGCTCGTCACCGGCTTCGTGGCCAAGGAGGTCGCGGTCGGCGCCCTCGCGCAGTCCTACGCGGTGGCCGACGAGAGCGCCGACGGCCTCGGCGAGCACCTGCGCACGACGCTCGACGCGACGTCGGGCGGGCACGGCGCGGCCGCGGCCCTCGCCTACATGGTCTTCGTGCTCGGCTACGCGCCGTGCCTGGCCACGGCGTCCGAGCTGTGGCGCCGGTTCGGTGGCTCGTGGACGCTGCGGATGGTCGCCCTCCAGCTCAGCGTCGCCTGGCTCGCCGCCGTCGCCGTGTTCCAGGTGGGCTCGCGGATCGGGGGGCTGGGATGACCGCCGACCTGGCCCGCACCCGGCCGAGCGGCGTGGTCGCCCGCGTCGTCGACGAGGTGGGCCGCGGCGGCACGCCCGCGGCGATCGCGGCCCGCACCGGGCTGCCGGCCGACCTGGTCGAGGGCGTGCTCGCCGAGCTCGTCGCGGCCGGCGTCGTCGAGGCGGCGTGCTCCTCCGGGGCGACGTGCTCCGTCGCCGCCCTGCCCCGTGCCGAGCGACCGATCACCTGCGCCGGCTGCCCGCTCGCGCACTGACGCGCTCGTCCCGGGACGGCACGCCCGGCCCGTGGCCGAAATGTCCGTTTCCACACCTGTGGACCGAAGTTGTGGGAGGACTTGCGGGCGGGCTCAGGCGCGCAGCCGCGCGAGGCGCTCGAGCGCCTCGTGCAGGACGTCCTCCCGCTTGACGAACGTGAACCGCAGCCACGAGCGCAGCGCCGTCGCCGCGGGTGACCCGGCGCGGCAGAACGCGCTCACCGGCACGGCGACCACGCCGACCCGCTCGGGCAGCTCGCGGGCGAGGCGGTCGCCGTCGTCGAGGCCGAGCGGCGCGCCGTCGGCCAGCACGAAGTACGTGCCGGCGGGCACGGCGACGTCCAGGCCCGCCGCGCGCAGGCCCTCGCACAGCAGGTCGCGGCGCCGCTCGAGCGAGGCCCGCAGCTCGGCGACGTACGCGGCCACCCGGCCGTCGTCGTCGGCCAGCGCGGCCGCGACCGCGGGCTGCAACGGCGCTCCGGAGGTGTAGGTGAGGTACTGCTTCACGGTGCGCACGGCCGTCAGGAGCGACGCGGGCCCGGTGACCCAGCCGACCTTCCAGCCCGTGAACGAGAGCGTCTTGCCCGCGGACGAGACGGTGAGCGTGCGCTCGGCCATGCCCGGCAGCGTGGCGACCGGCACGTGCGCCGCGCCGTCGTACACGAGGTGCTCGTAGACCTCGTCGGTGACGACGACGGCGTCGGCCGCGGTGGCGAGGCGCGCGATCTCGGCGAGGTCCTCGGCGGGCAGGACCGCGCCGGTCGGGTTGTGCGGGCTGTTGACGAGCACGACCCGGGTCCGCTCCCCCACGGCCGCGGCGAGCGCCGCGCGGTCGAGGCGGGCGCCCGGCGTCGGGCCGGGCACCGGCAGGAGCGGGACCGTGCGCAGCGTGGCGCCCGCGAGCGCGACGACCGCGGCGTAGGCGTCGTAGAAGGGCTCGAGCGCGACCACCTCGTCGCCCGGCCCGACGAGCGCGAGCACGGCGGCGGCGATCGCCTCGGTCGCGCCCGTGGTCACGAGGACCTCCGTGTCCGGGTCCCAGTCGAGCCCGTAGTGGCGGCGCTGGTGGTCGGCGACCGCGCGGCGCAGCTCGGGGACGCCGTCGCCGGGGGCGTACTGGTTCCGGCCCGCGCCGAGCGCGGCCTGCGCCGCGGCGACGACGTGCGCGGGGCCGTCGACGTCGGGGAAGCCCTGGCCGAGGTTGATCGCGCCGGTGCGCGCGGCGAGCGCGGACATCTCGGCGAACACGGTCGGGCGCACGCGCCCGTCGGCGCCGACGAGCCCGGCCGCGTGCGCGACCTCCTGCCACCTCACCGCGCCAGCGTAGGCCGACCGGTCAGGCGGGATCGGTGGCCCGCCCCGCGGCGGGACCGGCGGCGGGCTCCTCCGGGCCGGGCGGCACGTGCAGGGGTGCCCCGGTCGCGTCGAGCCACCCGCCGCGCCGGTACGCGGGCGTGGCGACCGCGAGGATCACCAGCCCGACCACGAGTGCCCCGAGGATCACCCCGGTCATCGCGACGGTGCCGCCGCCGAGCGGGCCGACCGACGAGGAGACGGTCCCGCCCAACCCCGCCTGCAGGAACCCCAGCACCGCCGCGGCCGTGCCCGCCCGCTCGCCGTGCCGCGAGATCGCGAGCGCCGAGGCGTTGGCCTGGATGAGGCCGAGCGAGAGGAGCGTCAGGCACAGGCCTGCCATGAGGGACGCCAGGCCGCCCACGCCGGTCACCCCGACGACGAGCAGCCCGGAGGCGACGAGGACGCCCGCCGGCAGGCCCGTGCGCAGCAGGCGCAGCGGGCCCACGTGGCGCACGAGGGCGGCGTTGGCCTGGGCACCGCCGACGAGCGAGAGCCCGCCGACCGCGAAGAGCAGCGCGAACGTGCGCTTGTCGACCCCGTTCTCGACCTGGAGCACGAAGCTCGAGCCGGCGACGAAGGAGATGACCACGCCCATGCAGAGCCCGGGCAGCGCGCCGAGCGCGAGGAAGTGCCGGTCGCGCAGGACGCCGCGGTAGCCGCGGGCGACCTCGCCCCACCCGCGCGCGGCCCGCCGCTCCGGCGGCAGGGTCTCGGGCAGGAAGCGCAGGGCCACGACCCAGATGACGCACGCGAGCGCGGCGAGCGTGACGAACACGCCGTGCCACCCCCACTGCTGCGCGACCGCGGCGCCGACCGTGGGCGCGAGCAGGGGCGCGGCGCCGATGACGAGCATGAGCCGCGAGAGCAGCCGGGCGGCCTCCGCCCCCGTGTACAGGTCGCGCACGACGGCGAACGCCACCACGGTCGCGCCCGCGGAGACGAGGCCCTGCAGGACGCGCAGCGTGGCGAGCTGCACGACGCTGCCCGCGACGACGCACAGCAGCGAGAGCACGACGTGCGCGCCGATCCCCACGAGCGCGGGCAGGCGGCGGCCGAGGCGGTCGGAGAGCGGGCCGACGACGAGCTGGCCGATCGCGCCGCCGAGCACCATCCCGGTGATCGTGAACTGGACGCCCGCACGCGTCGCGCCGAGGTCGCTCGCGACCTCCGGCAGCGAGGGCAGGTACATGTCGGTGCTCACGGCGGGCAGGAGCGTGAGCGACCCGATGACGAGGACCAGCGCGGCTCCGCGGGTGGGCCGGACGGGGCCGCGCGGCGTACTCATCCCACGAGTATGCGGTCACATCGATTCGATCGTCGAGCGAGTTCTCCCCCCGGGGCGTCGGCGGCGGGCGACCGGCGTCGGGCGGCCGACGTCGGCGGCGGGCGACCGGCGTCGGGCGGCCGACGTCGGGGGTGGGTTGCAGACTGGACGCATGTGCGGCCGCTACGCGTCCTTCCGCGACGCCCAGGACCTCGCCGACGCCTTCGCCGTGGCGCCGCCCGACGTCGCCGAGGACGCCCGCCTGCTCCCGCCCTCGTGGAACGTCGCGCCCACCGACGCCGTCCGTGTCGTCGTCGAGCGCGCACCCAAGGACGCGCCGCAGGAGCGGGCCGAGGCGGTCCGGTCGCTGCGGCTGGCCCGCTGGGGCCTCGTGCCCGGCTGGGCGAAGGACCCCTCGGTCGGCGCGCGCATGATCAACGCCCGCGTCGAGACCGTCACCACGAAGCCGGCGTTCCGGCGGGCCGCGGCCGCACGCCGCTGCCTCGTCCCGGCGGAGGGCTACTACGAGTGGCAGGCGCTGCCCGACGACGCGGCCGGGCCCGGCCCACGCGGGGGGCGGGCCCGGCCGCGCAAGCAGCCGTTCTGGATCCACCGCGCCGACGGCGGCCCGCTCGCCTTCGCGGGGCTCTACGAGTTCTGGCGCGACCCGTCCCGCGCCGACGACGACCCCGACCGCTGGCTCGTCACGATGACGATCGTCACCGGCGGCGCCCCCACCGACGACCCGGCGCTCGCCGCGATCCACGACCGCCAGCCCGTCATGCTCGACCCGGCGCGCTGGGACGCGTGGCTCGACCCGGACCTGACCGACCTCGACCGCGTGCAGGACCTCCTGCGCCGCTCGGCGGGCGCGGCGCCCGGCCTCGTCGCGACGCCGGTGTCCACGGACGTGAGCTCGGTGGCCAACGACGGGCCGCACCTCGTCGAGCCGGTCGAGCTCGACGTCCCGGTCACGCTCGACCTGGGGCTGGGCTGACCGCCGGCTCGACCTGGACCGGGCGCACCGGGCCGAGGCCGGGCAGCTCGCGCTCCTCGAGCTGGACGAGCCGCACCTCCTCGTCCTCGGCGAGCACGCCCGCCGTCGCCTCGTCGGTGAGCACGGTGCCGGGCTCGGCCGCCGCGGTGAGCCGCGCGGCCAGGTTGACCGGCAGGCCGTACACGTCGCCGTACCGGGAGAGCACGTAGCCCCAGACCAGGCCCACGCGGACCGGCGTCGGGCCGCTGGCGTGGAACTCCTGCGCGAGGGAGAGCGCCACCGCCGCGCCGTGCCTCGGGTCGTCGGCGACGAAGAACACGGCGTCCCCGAGCGTCTTGACCACGCGCCCGCCGGCCAGCATGACGACGTCGCGCGCCCGCGTCTCGAAGCCCTGCACGAACGCGGCGAGCTCGTCCGCGGTCATCCCGGCGGTCCGCGCGGTGAAGGAGACGACGTCGGCGAAGCCCACGGCGAGCGCGCGCGGCAGGCGGTTCTCCTCGCCGTCGGTGCGCGAGTCGACGACCTGGGCCGCGATCCGGCGCGCGTGCGCGAGGAGCTGGCGCCGCCAGGCGTGGACCAGCTGCTCCTGCAGGAGCGGCACCGCGTCGGCGAGGCGGTCGAGGAGGAGGAGGCGGGCGCTCGCGTCGTCGAGCCGGTAGGTGCGCGCGACGTGCTCGACGAGCGCCTCGAGCTGCCAGACGGCGAGGCGGTCGGTGAGGTGGCCGACCGAGCGGACCATCTGCGCGGAGACCTCGGGGCTCACGGTGCTGCGCTCGGTCGCCTCGAGCAGCCGGGCGAGGACCTCGACGTCGTACTCGGTGAGCACCTCGGCGTCGAGGTCCTCGGACGAGCCGAACGGCTGCCACAGCGTGAGGACCCGTTCGACCGACACGCCGAGCCGCGCGGCGAGGTCGCCGATGCTCAGGCCAGCGCGCGCGCCGAGGAGACGCTGCTCGAGACGTGCCAGCGTGGACGTCTCGGGTGTCTCCTCCTCCGTCACCTCCCCAGGGTAACCAGCGACGTGACGTAGATCACATCCGGACATGCGCGACATCCCCGGCCAGGACGGCGTGCACCCGTCCGGACCGGTCGGCCACCCGCAGGGCGCCGTCGGCACCGAGGGAGACCGCCTCCCCCTCCAGGACGTCGCCGCCCGGACGCTCGACGCGCACCGGCGAGCCGAGCGTCGCGCACACCGCCGCGACCGCGGCCGCGAGCTCCGCCGACGCCGCGTCGCCGTCCGCCGTGCGCCACGCGTCGTCGAGGCGGACGAGCTCGCCCACGACGCCCGCGAGCAGGCCCACGCGGTCCACCGGACGGCCGACCGCCGCGAGCGACGTCGCGTGCGGCACGGGCAGCGAGCCGGCGGGCTGGCCCACGTTGACCCCGATGCCGAGCACGGCGGCGTCACCGCCGGGGGCGAGCTCCCCCAGCACCCCGGCGACCTTGCGGTCCCGCCCCCAGCCGGGCACGTCGTCGTCCCCCGCGCCCGGCAGCAGGACGTCGTTGGGCCACTTGAGGACCGCCTCGACCCCCAGCACCGCGAGCGCGCGCACGACGGCGAGCCCGCCCAGCAGCGGGAGCCAGCCCAGGGCGTGCCGCGGCACGCGCGGGCGCAGCAGCACCGACGCGGTCAGGGCGAGCCCGGGCGGGGTCTCCCACGTGCGGCCGGCGCGCCCGCGCCCGGCGGCCTGGTGGTCGGCGACGAGCACCGAGCGGTCCGGCCAGCCCTCGCGGGCCCCGGCGAGCAGGTCCGTGGACGTGGAGCCCGTGCGCCCGACGACGACGACGCGCCCGAGCCCGGGACCGACCGCCCGCTCCAGGGCGGCCACGACGGCGTCGCGGTCCAGTGCCACACAACCACGCTACGCCGCCCCACGCCCGCCCCCGACCCACTCACCCCCGCCCCCTCACCCCCGCGAGTTCGAGAGTTTCCGGCGAGTTCGAGAGGTCCGACCTCTCGAACTCGCCGGAAACTCTCGATGTCGACGCCGGGGCGGTTGTGGAGCGGGCACACCTCGCGGAGCCTGACACGGTCGAATCTGCACACGCGCATGTGGGGATCCGACAACTACCCTCGACCGGGTGACGGACACCAGCGTGGCCGGGACGGGCACCGGGACGGGCAGCGGCACGACCGCCGCCAAGATCGCGGACCTCGAGCACCGACGGGAGGCCGCCGTCGACGCCGCCGAGGAGAACGCTGCGGCCAAGCAGCACCCCCGCGGCAAGAAGACGGCGCGCGAGCGGATCGCCGCGCTGCTCGACGAGGGCAGCTTCGTCGAGATCGACGCGCTCGTCCGGCACCGCTCCACCGCCTTCGGGATGGGCGCCAAGCGCGTGCCGGGGGACGGCGTCGTCGTCGGCCACGGCACGATCGACGGGCGCCAGGTGTGCGTCTACAGCCAGGACTTCACGGTCTTCGGCGGCTCCCTCGGCGAGGCGCACGGCCAGAAGATCACCAAGGTCATGGACCTCGCGCTGCGCACGGGCGTGCCGCTCATCGGGATCCTCGACGGCGGCGGCGCGCGCATCCAGGAGGGCGTCGCGGCGCTCACCCAGTTCGCGGAGATCTTCCGCCGCAACGTCGCCGCGTCGGGCGTCATCCCGCAGATCTCGCTCATCCTCGGCCCGAGCGCCGGCGGCGCGGTCTACTCCCCCGCCCTGACCGACTTCGTCGTCATGGCGGACGGGACGTCGCACATGTTCATCACCGGCCCGGACGTCATCCGCGCCGTGACCGGCGAGGACGTCGGCTTCGAGGAGCTCGGCGGCGGCACCACCCACAACGCGCGCTCCGGCGTCGCGCACTACCTCGGCGCGGACGAGGACGACGCGATCGACTGGGTGCGCACCCTGCTCGGCTACCTGCCCAGCAACAACCTCGCCGACCCGCCCGTGTGGGAGGGCGAGGAGGCCGAGCCCGGCATCACCGAGGCCGACCGCGAGCTCGACGCGCTCGTCCCGGACTCCGACGCGCAGCCCTACGACATGCGGACCGTCGTGGAGCACGTGCTCGACCACGGCGACCTGTTCGAGGTGCAGGCGATGTACGCGCCGAACGTGCTCGTCGGGTTCGGGCACGTCGAGGGGCACCCCGTCGGCGTCGTCGCGAACCAGCCGCTGCACATGGCGGGCACGCTCGACATCAACGCCGCCGAGAAGGCCGCCCGGTTCGTGCGCACGTGCGACGCGTTCAACATCCCGGTGCTCACGTTCGTCGACGTGCCCGGGTTCCTGCCGGGCACCGACCAGGAGTGGAACGGCATCATCCGCCGCGGCGCGAAGCTCATCTACGCCTACGCCGAGGCGACCGTCCCGCTCGTCACCGTCATCACGCGCAAGGCGTACGGCGGCGCCTACATCGTCATGGGCTCCAAGCAGCTCGGCGCCGACGTCAACCTCGCCTGGCCGACGGCGCAGATCGCCGTCATGGGCGCGGGCGGCGCCGTGAACATCCTCCAGCGGGGCGCGCTCAAGGCGGTCGCCGACGCCGGCGGCGACGTCGAGGCCGAGCGCGCCCGCCTCGTCCGCGAGTACGAGGAGGCCCTGGTGAACCCGTACGACGCCGCCGAGCGCGGGTTCGTCGACGCGGTCATCGCCCCGTCCGAGACCCGGCTGCAGGTGGTCCGCGCGCTGCGCGCCCTGCGCACCAAGCGCGCGACCCTGCCCAGCCGCAAGCACGGGAACATCCCGCTGTGACGCCCCAGGTGCGGGTGCTGCGCGGCGCCCCCGACGACCTCGAGCTCGCGGCCCTCGTCGCCGGCATCGTCGCGGGCCGGGCGCAGGCGTCCGCCGGTCCGTCCGCGGCGGCCCGGCGCGCGGCGGAGGACCGACGCCGCTGGGTCGACGGCGCCCAGCGGCTGCGCGGCCCGCTCGCCCGCGGCGGCGACGCGTGGCGCTGGAGCGGCCGGGCCTGACCGGCGTCGGGCGTGAGAATCCCCTCGCGCTCCCGGTCCCCGCTCCCGGAGGATGCCTGCGTGTACGTCCCCGCTCACTTCTCCGTCGACGACGCCGCGGCGCGCGAGCTGCTCGCCTCCGTCGGCGTCGCCCACCTCGTCACGGCCACCGAGGCCGGCCTGCTCGCGACCCGGCTGCCCTACGTGTGGGCGCCCGAGGTCGGCGAGCACGGCGCCCTCCAGGCGCACGTCGCACGCCCGAACGACCAGTGGCGGCTACCGCCCCTGGGCGAGGCCCTGGCGATCGTGCACGGCCCGGACGGGTACGTGACGCCGTCGTGGTACGCGGCGAAGGCCGAGCACGGGCGGGTCGTGCCGACGTGGAACTACGTCACCGCGCACGTGTACGGGCGCCTTGTCGTGCACGACGACCAGGACTGGCTCACCGACCACGTGCGCCGCCTGACCGGGCGCTTCGAGGCCGGCCGCGAGGAGCCGTGGGCCCTGGAGGACGCGCCGCCGGCGTTCGTCGCCGCCCACCTGCGCGCCGTCGTCGGGCTCGAGCTCCGGATCACCCGCGTCGAGGCGAAGGCGAAGGTGAGCCAGAACCGCTCGGAGGCGGACCGGGCCGGCGTGGCCGCCGGGTTCGACGCCGAGGGCCACGCCGCGATGGCCGGGGCCGTCCGGAACCCGCCGCCCCGCGCGCGCTGACCCGCCGGCAGCGCTCACGCGTCGGCGCCCGCGTGCGTCGCGCGGTACAGGTCGGTCAGGGCCATGATCTCCGCGCCGTGGTGGACGAGCTCGCGGTTCATGTGCAGCACCAGGTGGCCGAAGGGCGCCCGCGCGTCCACCGGTGTCGCCGTGCTCAGGCCGACCGTGAGCACGTCGTCCTCGGCGAGGCCGGCGACCCCGGCCCGCCACGCGTCCACCCACCGCTCGAGCTGCGCGACGGCCGGGCCGACCTCGCCCGCGACGTCCAGGTCCGTCCGCCGCAGGCGGTGCTCGCCGAACGTCCAGTCCCAGCGCTCCAGGAAGCCCTCGGTGAGGTGGGCGACGAGCCACGCGATCGTGCGCGGCGTCGGCGCGTCCGCCCCGCCGGGCCACTCGGCCACCCACGCGCCGGTCCCGAGCGTGCGCGGCGTGCGCTCGGCGCCGCGCGGCACCACGTTCAGCGCACCCGGCACGGGCTCCCAGCGGAACTCCTCGGCGCCGACCGTGCGCAGCCGGGCCCGCAGCTCGAGCCAGGAGAACTCCAGCTGGCCGAGCAGCATCGCGTGCGCGCTGGGCCGTTCGAGGATCGACCAGTCGAACTCAGGCGCCCCGTAGGCCGGCGACTCGGTCATCGGCTCCCCCTCCCCCTGCCGGCCCCCGGCGGGCCGCCCCCTCGCACGCTAGGCGCCGCCCCCGACACGTCCGGCCCCGGGGCCGCGGAACGGGGCCCGCCCGGTTGGTCGTAAGGTCGGTCCATGACCGACCCCGCTCCCGCCCCCGCCGGGGCTGCCCAGCCCGCCGCGCCGTCGCGCGCGCCCACCGCCGTCGACGCCGTCGCGGAGCAGTACCTGCAGACCTACTGCCGGCTCAACCCGCTCGCGGCCACCGCGATGGGCGTCACCGGCTACGACCACCTCATGACCGACCTGTCGCCCGCCGGCCTGGACGCCATGGCCGACGCCGCGCGCGAGGTGCTCGCCGAGCTCGACACCGGGCACGCCGCCGACGAGGTGGACGAGGTCACGATCGCGGCGATGCGGGAGCGCCTCGGGCTCGAGATCGAGCTGCACGAGGCGGACGAGTGGCTCGGCCAGCTCAACAACATCGCCTCGCCGGTGCAGGAGCTGCGGGACGTCTTCGACATCATGCCGACGTCGACCCCCGAGCACTGGGAGAACATCGCGTCGCGCCTCGCCGCGCTGCCCGACGCCGCCGCCGGCTACGTCGAGTCCCTGCGCCTGGCCGCCTCGCGCGGCCGCGTCGCCCCGATCCGCCAGGTGCGCGAGTGCATCACGCAGGCCGAGGAGCTCGCGGGCGACGGCTCGTTCTTCGCCACGTTCGTCGAGGGGCCGGCCGTCGACGCCGCGCTCGACGACTCCGCCGCCTGCCAGGCGATCCGCAAGGCGCTCGCCGAGGGCGCCGACGCCGCCCGCCGCGCCTACGGCGAGCTGGCCGCGTTCCTGCGCGACGAGCTCGCGCCGCAGGCGCCCGAGGCGGACGCCGCGGGCCGCGAGCGCTACCCGCTGTGGTCGCAGTACTTCCTCGGCGCGCGCGTGGACCTCGAGGAGACCTACGAGTGGGGGCTCGCCGAGCTCGCGCGCGTCGTCGCCGAGCAGGAGGCCGTGGCCGCCGAGATCGCCGGCCCGGGCGCGAGCGTCGCCGACGCCGTCGCTGCGCTCGACGCGGACCCGAGCCGGCGCCTCGAGGGCACCGAGGCCCTGCGCGCGTGGATGCAGGAGACGTCCGACGCCGCGATCGCCGCGCTCGACGGGGTGCACTTCGACATCCCCGAGCCGGTGCGGCGCCTCGACTGCCGCATCGCCCCGACGCAGAGCGGCGGCATCTACTACACCGGCCCGTCCGACGACTTCTCGCGGCCCGGCGCGATGTGGTGGTCGGTGCCGCCGGACGTCACGACGTTCAACACGTGGCGCGAGAAGACGACCGTCTACCACGAGGGCGTCCCGGGCCACCACCTGCAGATCGGCCAGGCCGTGTACCTGCGCGACACGCTCAACGCGTGGCGCCGCCTCGCCTGCTGGGTGAGCGGGCACGGCGAGGGCTGGGCCCTGTACGCCGAGCGCCTCATGGCCGACCTCGGGTTCCTCGACGACCCGGGCGACCGCCTCGGCATGCTCGACGGCCAGCGCATGCGTGCGGCCCGCGTCGTCGTCGACCTGGGCGTGCACCTCGGCCTGCCCTGCCCCGCCGAGTGGGGCGGGGGCACGTGGGACGCGGACAAGGCCTGGGAGTTCCTCAAGGCCAACGTCAACATGCCGGAGTCGTTCATCCGGTTCGAGCTCAACCGCTACCTCGGCTGGCCGGGCCAGGCGCCCGCCTACAAGATCGGCCAGCGGCTGTGGGAGCAGGCGCGCGACGAGTACCTCGCCGGCGCCCGCGCGCGCGGCGAGGAGGGCGACCTCAAGGCGTTCCACGCCCGCGCCCTGGCGGTCGGCTCGGTCGGGCTCGACGTCCTCCGGGACGCCCTGCGGTGAGGCTGGTCCTCGGGTCGGCCTCGCCGGCGCGGCTGACGACGCTGCGCGCGGCGGGGCTCGACCCGCAGGTGCGCGTCTCGGGGGTGGACGAGGACGCGGCGCTCGCCGCGGCCCGCGCGGCCCGCGGTCACGGCCTCGACGTGGCCGACGACGTCCTCGTGCTCGCGCGCGCCAAGGCGGAGGCCGTGGCCGCCGACCTGCGCGCGGAGGGGGACGCGGGCGCGGACGTCGTCGTGCTCGGCTGCGACTCGATGCTCGAGCTCGACGGCGCCACGTTCGGCAAGCCCGGCACCGCGGACGAGGCGCGCGCCCGGTGGCGGCTCATGCGCGGGCGCCGCGGCGTCCTGCACACGGGCCACTGGCTCGTGGACCTGCGCGACGGCCGCGGCGTGGGCCGCACGGCCTCGACGGTCGTGCACTTCGCCGACCTCGACGACGCCGAGATCGACGCGTACGTCGCCACCGGCGAGCCGCTCCAGGTCGCGGGCGCGTTCACGGTCGACGGGCTCGGCGGGCCGTTCGTCACCGGCGTCGAGGGCGACCACCACGCCGTCGTCGGGGTGAGCCTGCCCCTGCTGCGCGAGCTGCTCGCCGAGGTCGGCGTCGCGATCTCCGACCTCTGGGCGCCGCGCGGCCGGGCGGGCGGGGCCGCCGCGTCCTGACCGGCAGCCGGGCGGGCGGGGCCGCCGCGTCCTGACCGGCGGCCGGGTGGGCGGGGGCCGGCGCGTCCTGACCGGCGGCCGGGGACGGCCGAGCACGGGACCGCCCACGTCGCGTGGTCGGCGCGCCACAACCGCCGACGGCGGCGGTTGGCGGGTGGGGACAGTCTTGCCGGGCGGACCCCCGCGGTGCACGGGCGCCGGGGCCGCTGACGTTACGGTGAGGCGTGCTCGCTGCGCCCCCGACCCGGCCCGCCATCGGCAAGGTGCTCATCGCCAACCGCGGTGAGATCGCCGTGCGCATCGCGCGCGCCTGCGCCGACGCGGGCATCGCCGCGGTCGCCGTCTACGCCGACCCCGACCGCGAGGCCCTGCACGTCCGCCTGGCCGACGAGGCCTACGCCCTGCACGGCGCACGGGCGGCCGAGACGTACCTCGACGCCGCGAAGATCGTCGACGTCGCGCGGCGCTGCGGCGCCGACGCGGTGCACCCGGGCTACGGCTTCCTCGCGGAGAACGCGGACTTCGCGCGCGCCGTCCTCGACGCGGGCCTGGTCTGGATCGGCCCGCCCCCGGAGGCCATCGAGGCGCTCGGGGACAAGGTCCGCGCGCGGCACATCGCCCAGCGCGTCGGCGCGCCGCTCGTGCCGGGCACGGCCGAGCCGGTGTCCGACGTCGCCGAGGTGCACGCGTTCGTCGCCGCGCACGGCCTGCCCATCGCGATCAAGGCGGCCTTCGGCGGCGGCGGCCGCGGGCTCAAGGTGGTCCGCGACGCGGCGGAGGTCGACGCGCAGTTCGAGTCGGCCGTGCGCGAGGCGACGGCCGCCTTCGGCCGCGGCGAGTGCTTCGTCGAGCGCTACCTCGACGCGCCTCGCCACGTCGAGACGCAGTGCCTCGCGGACGCGCACGGCACCGTCGTCGTCGTCTCCACGCGCGACTGCTCGCTCCAGCGCCGCCACCAGAAGCTCGTCGAGGAGGCGCCCGCGCCGTTCCTGACCGACGAGCAGGAGCGCACGCTGCGCGAGGCGTCCGTGGCGATCCTGCGCGAGGCGGGCTACGTCGGCGCCGGGACGTGCGAGTTCCTCGTCGGCGCGGACGGCACCGTCTCGTTCCTCGAGGTCAACACCCGCCTGCAGGTGGAGCACCCGGTCACCGAGGAGGTCACCGGGATCGACCTCGTGCGCGAGCAGCTGCGGATCGCCGCGGGCGAGCCGCTCGGCTACACCGAGGTGCCCGTGCGCGGGCACTCGATCGAGTTCCGGATCAACGGCGAGGACCCCGCCGCAGGCTTCCTGCCGGCGCCCGGGCGCATCACGCGCCTGCGGCTGCCGGGCGGGCCTGGCGTGCGCGTGGACAGCGGCGTCGTCGAGGGCGACACGGTCTCGGGCGCGTTCGACTCGATGATCGCCAAGCTGATCGTCACCGGGGCAACGCGCACGCAGGCGATCGAGCGGGCCCGGCGCGCGCTCGCCGAGCTCGAGGTCGCGGGCATCCCCACCGTCGTGCCGTTCCACCGGGCGGTGCTCGAGGAGCCCGCGTTCGCCCCGGCCGACCCGGCCCAGCCGTTCTCCGTGCACACCCGCTGGATCGAGACCGAGTTCGCCGACCGGCTGCCCGGCCTCGCCGCGGGCGCCCGGCCGGCACCCGCGGAGGAGGGCGCGACCGCGGAGACCGAGCGCGTCGTCGTCGAGGTGGGCGGCAAGCGGATCGAGGTCGTGCTCCCGGCGGGCCTCGGCCTGACCTCGCCGCGCACCCGGACCGGCCTCGCCCCGCGCCGCCCGCGGCGCGCCCCCGCGCGGGCCGCCGGGCGCCCGGCCGCGAACGGCACGACCCTCGCCTCCCCGATGCAGGGCACGATCGTCAAGGTGGCCGTCGCGGAGGGCGACGTCGTGGCCGAGGGCGACCTCGTCGTCGTGCTCGAGGCGATGAAGATGGAGCAGCCGCTCGTCGCGCACCGGTCCGGACGGGTGACCGGCCTGGCGGCCGAGGTCGGGACGAGCGTGAGCGCGGGCACGCCGATCTGCGAGATCGTCGACGCGCCCGACGAGGCGTGACGGGGTGACGCTCGCCCGCGGGGACGCGTGGCTCGAGTGCGCGTGCGGCCGTCGGCACTGGGGCCGCTTCGGTGCCGCGGGGCTCCTGCTCGCACGGCACCTGCCCGGCCCGCGCACGCAGGTGCTGCTGCAGCACCGGGCGCTGTGGAGCGACCAGGGCGGCACCTGGGGGCTGCCCGGCGGGGCGTTGCTCGAGGGCGAGGACCCGGTGGCGGGCGCGCTGCGCGAGGCCGCCGAGGAGGTCGGCGTCGACGCGACGCACCTGTCCGTGCTCGGCACGCACGTGCTCGACCACGGCACCTGGCGGTACACCACGGTGATCGCGGTGGCCACGGGCCCGCAGCACCCGCGCCGCGCCGACGACGAGACGCTCGAGGCCGCGTGGGTGGACCTCGACGCCGTGACCGACCGGCCGCTGCTCGTCGCCTTCGGCGAGGCGTGGCCGACGCTGCGCGCCCGCGTCGAGGCGGGGCCCGCGCAGGGCTAGGCCGCGTACCTTGTCCTCGTGCCGACGACGACGCCCGCGCCCGAGCCCTCGCCCGACCCCGCCGTGACCGCCGACGCCCCGCCCCCGACGGCCCCGACGGCCCCGATGGCCCCGACCGCACCGGCACCCGGAGCGCCCGCCACGGCCGCGCCCGCCGGTCTGGCGGCCCTCGTGGCGGTGGCCGCCCTCGTCGCCCTCGAGGCGGTCCGCACGAGCGGCCCGCTGCTCGACATGGCGTTCGGCGTGGGCGTGGTGGCCGTGGCCGGGACCGCGCTCGGCACCTACCTCGCGCCCGGGCTGCTCGCGGCCCTGCTCGTCGCGGCGGGCCGACGCCGCCCGTTGGCCGCGGCCGTCGCCGGCGCTGCGGTGCTCGCCGTGCTCCGCCTCGTCCTGCAGGCGCTGACCGCCGGGGCGCGGTTCGCCGTCGGGCTCGCCTCCGTGGCCCTCGCCGTGGCGGTGCTCGTGCTCGCGGCCGCTGCGCTCGCCGGCCGCGCGGGCGGCGGCCGGGCGGCCGCACGGTCCGTCGCGCTCGGCCTGGCCGCCGCGCTGGGCCTGCAGCTCGCCCTCGGCTCGTGGGACGCGCCGTGGCGGCGCGACGTCCTCGGCTGGGCGGTCGCCGCGGCCCTCGCGGCCGCGCTGCTCGCCGCGGCGTGGGCGGCCCGCGGCGCCGACGCGCCCGCGCGCCCGGGCCGTCTGTGGGCGCTCGGGCCCGCGCTCGGCCTCGGCGCGATGGTCGCGGCGAACCCCGCGTTCGTCGCGTCCCAGTCCGGCACGCCGCTGGTCGGCGCGGGCGCGCTCCTCGGCCTGGCCTGGCTCGCCGCCGGGCGCGACCGCCGGCCCGCCTGGACCGACGCCGTCGCCCTGCCCCTCGTCCTCGCCGGCACGTACCTCGCGCCCGACGCCGGGTGGGCGCCCGTCGCGCTCGTGGCAGTCGCGCTGCCGCTCGTGGTCGCGTCCGCGCTCGCCCGCGCCCTGGAGCCCGCGCCCGGCGCCGGCCCCGCCCGCCCGTGGCGCGCCGCCGGCGCCGCGAGCCTCGTCGGGCTGGGGGCGATCCTCCCGCTGCTCGGCTACCAGATCGACTACGACATCCCGCTGCCGTTCCCCAACTGGCTCGTGCCCGTGGCGGCCGCCCTCGCGCTCGGCCTGGCCGGGGTGCGACGCGGGACGCGGCCGGTGCAGGACGCAGCGCAGGACGCAGCGCCCGACGCCGTGCCTGCCCCGGCCGCCCGGCCCCTGCGCGGTCTCGCGCTCGCCGCGGCCGGCCTGCTCGTCGTCGGCGCGGTCGTGGCGGGCGCGCAGGCGCTCCTGGGCCCCGCCGACCCGGCGCAGCGGGACGAGGTCGTCCTGCTGAGCTGGAACCTGCACTACGGTGTCGACCCGGCCGGCGCGGTCGACCTCGAGGCGATCGCGCGGACCATCGAGGCGGAGGACCCCGACGTCGTCGCGCTGCAGGAGGTCAACCGCGGCTGGGTGCAGGGCGGCGGCGCCGACATGGCCACCTGGCTCGCCCAGCGCCTGCGCATGCGCGTGACCTTCGCCCCCGCGGCCGACCGCCAGTTCGGCAACGCGGTCCTCACCCGCGGCGACCTGTCCGACGCCGTCGCGCTCGAGCTCCCGTACGGGGCGGGCCCGCAGGGCCGGTCGGCCGCGTCCGCCGACGTCACGCTGCCCGCGGGCACGCTGCGCGTCACGTCCGTGCACCTGCAGCACCGCGACGAGAACACGCCGACCCGCCTCGACCAGCTGCGCACGCTGCTCGCCGCCGAGCAGCACCGCGCGGCGGTCGTCGCGGGCGACCTCAACGCCCAGCCGGGCCGGCCCGAGATCGACCTGGTCACCGGGGCGGGCTTCCTGTCCGCGGTGGACGAGGTCGGTGACCCCGCCGCGCTGACGATCCCGAGCACCGGCCCGGAGGAGCGGATCGACTGGGTGTTCTGGCGCGCCGACGGACCGGTGGCCGCGACCGAGGCGCGGGTGCTCACGCAGGCGCGGGCGAGCGACCACCTGCCGATCGTCGTGCGGCTCGTCCCGGTCGACGGGCGGGCGTCGTCCCGGTCGGCCGCCGCGGACTGAGCCGACCGCCGGCACGACCGGGCAGGGCGGGCTCAGTCGAGGCGCACCGGCAGCAGCCGGGCCACCTCGGCGATCGACCCCGACAGCGAGGGGTACACCGTGAAGGCGTGCGCGACGTCGTCGGCGGTGAGGCGCTGCGCCACGGCCAGGGTGACCGGGAAGATGAGCTCGCCCGCGCGCGGGGCGACCACGACGCCGCCGAGGACCGTGCCCGTCGTCGCCTGCGCGAAGAGCTTCACGAAGCCGTCGCGCATGCCGAGCATCTTCGCCCGCGGGTTGCGCGCGAGCTCCAGGCGGCTCGTGACGTAGCGGGTGCCCGCAGCGTCGAGGGCCCGCTGGGACGCGCCGACGCTCGCGATCTCGGGCGCGGTGAAGACGTTCGCGGCCACGGTGCGCAGGTCGAGGGGCGTGACCGCCTGGCCGAGCGCGTGCTCCATCGCGATGCGCCCCTGCATCGCGGCGACGGAGGCGAGCGGGAGCACGCCCGTGCAGTCCCCGGCCGCGTAGACACCGGGCGCCGTCGTGCGGGACACGCGGTCCACCTCGACGTGGCCGGACTCCGTGAGCGCGACGCCGCTCTCCTCCAGGCCCATCCCCCGCGTCGACGGCACCGAGCCGACCGCGAGCAGGCAGTGGCTGCCCTCGACGGTGCGCCCGTCGGTGAGCGTGACGACGACGCCGTCGCCCGCCCGCCGCACGGACGCCGCGCGCGAGCGGCCGAGCACGGTCATCCCGCGCGACCGGAAGACCTCCTCGATGACCGCCGCCGCGTCCGGGTCCTCGCTCGGCAGCACCTGGTCCCGGGAGGACACGAGGACGACGTCGCAGCCGAGCGCCCCGTACGCCCCCGCGAACTCCGCGCCCGTGACGCCCGAACCGACGACGACGAGCCGCTCGGGCAGCGCGTCGAGGTCGTACACCTGGGTCCAGTCGAGGATCCGCTCCCCGTCGGGCACCGCGTCGGGCAGCACGCGCGGGCGCGCACCGGTGGCCAGCAGGACGGCGTCGGCGGCGAGCTCGGTCCCGGCGTCGGCGCCCTCGGCGACGACCACGCGGCCCGGTCCGTCGAGCCTGCCCAGCCCGGCGAGCACGCGCACGCCCTCGCCCTCGAGCCGGGCGCGGATGTCGCGCGACTGGGCGGCGGCCAGCTCGCGGACGCGCGCGTTGACGCGGCCCAGGTCGACCTCGAACGGGCCGGGCGCGTCGCGGTCCCCCGCGCTGCGGATGCCGAGCTCGGGCGCGCGGGCCGCGATCGTCATCCACTCCGCGGTCGCGATGAGCGTCTTCGACGGCACGACGTCGGTGAGCACGGCCGCGCCGCCGAGGCCGTGCCGCTCGACGAGCGTCACCTCGGCGCCCGCGCGGGCGGCCACGAGGGCCGCCTCGTACCCGCCCGGTCCCCCGCCGACGACGACGACCCGCGGCCGGCGCCGCCCGCCCGTGGGGGCCGGGTCCGGCCGGGGCTCGGGGACGCCGGGCGTGGTCGCGGTCACGTGGCCATTCTGCCGTCGGCGGCCGTGCGTCACCCGTCGGCGCGGGCGGGCACCCGTCGGAGGTCGCGCACCTCCGGTCGGGGATAGCCTCGACGCATGACGACCCACGTACCGGACCTCGACGACCCGAGGACCGATCCCTTCGACGCCGCCCACGCCGCGGCGGCCGCACTCGCCGAGGCCACGGGCGTGGCCCGGCACGACGTCGCCCTGGTCCTCGGCTCCGGCTGGGGCGGGGCGGCCGACCTCATCGGCGAGACGGTCGCGGAGGTGCCCGCCCAGGAGATCCCGGGCTTCGCCGCCTCCGCCGTCCCCGGGCACGGCGGCACGCTGCGCTCGGTGCGCCTGGCCGACGGCGAGCGCCACGCGCTCGTCCTCGGCGCCCGGACCCACCTGTACGAGGGCCGCGGCGTGCGGCGCGTCGTGCACGGCGTGCGCACCGCGGCCGCCGCGGGCGCCCGCACGCTCGTCCTCACGAACGGCTGCGGCGGGCTCGACCCGTCATGGGGCCCGGGCACGCCCGTGCTCATCAGCGACCACATCAACCTCACCGCGACGTCCCCGCTCGAGGGCGCGACGTTCGTCGACCTCACCGACCTGTACTCCGCGCGCCTGCGGGCGCTGGCCCACGAGGTGGACCCCGACCTGCCCGAGGGCGTGTACGCCCAGTTCCCCGGGCCCCACTACGAGACGCCCGCCGAGGTCGCGATGGCCGGGCGGATGGGCGCGCACCTCGTGGGCATGTCGACCGCGCTCGAGGCGATCGCCGCGCGGCACGCCGGGCTCGAGGTGCTGGGCATCTCCCTCGTCACGAACCTCGCCGCAGGGGTGGGCGCCGAGCCGCTCGCGCACGACGAGGTCCTCGAGGCCGGCCGCGCCGCGGGACCGCGGATCAGCCGGCTCCTCGCCGAGATCGTGCGGCGGCTCCCGTGAGCGCCCCGACGCACCTCGACCCGGAGCTCGCCGCGCGCGTGCGGGCCTGGATCGACGACGACCCCGACCCCGAGACCGCGCGCCACCTCGCCGACCTGCTCGACCTGGCCGGCGAGCGCAACGGCGACGAGACGATGCAGATGGCGGCCCGCCAGGAGCTCGCGGACCGGTTCGCCGGCTTCCTCGAGTTCGGCACCGCCGGCCTGCGGGGCGCCCTCGGCGGCGGCCCGAACCGGATGAACCGCGCCGTCGTCATCCGCGCCGCCGCGGGCCTGCTGCGCTACCTCACGGACACGCTCGGCGCCGAGGCCCGGCCGCGCGTGGTCATCGGCTTCGACGCCCGGTACCAGTCCGACGTCTTCGCGCGCGACACCGCGGCCGTGGTGACCGCGGGCGGCGGCGAGGCGCTGCTCCTGCCGCGCCCGCTGCCCACGCCCGTGCTCGCGTTCCTCGTGCGCCGCCTCGACGCCGACGCCGGCGTCATGGTCACGGCGAGCCACAACCCGCCGCAGGACAACGGCTACAAGGTCTACCTCGGCGGCCGCGTCGTCACCGGCGCGGGCCGCGGCGTGCAGATCGTGCCGCCGCACGACGCCGAGATCGCGGCCCGGATCGCGGCGGTGCCGTCCGTGACGTCGGTGCCGCGCGTGGAGGGCGGCTGGACCGTCCTCGGCGAGGAGGTCGTCGAGGCCTACCTCGAGGCCGTCGGAGCGCTCGCCGACCCCGGCTCCCCGCGCGACCTGCGCATCGTCACGACGTCGCTGCACGGCGTCGGCGGCGAGCTCGTCGGCCGCGTCCTCGCCGGGGCCGGCTTCACCGACGTGCACCCGGTGCCGGAGCAGCTCTCGCCCGACCCGGCGTTCCCCACGGTGGCGTTCCCGAACCCGGAGGAGCCCGGTGCGATCGACCTCGCCCTCGCGCTCGCGCACTCCATCGGCGCGGACCTGGTCATCGCCAACGACCCCGACGCCGACCGGTGCGCCGCGGCGGTGCGCGACCCACGCGCGGCCACGGCGACCGGGGCCGACGTGGCCCGTGCCGCCGGCTGGCGGATGCTGCACGGCGACGAGGTGGGCGCGCTCCTCGGCTCGGCCGCCGCGCGCCGGGCCGCCGGGGGTGACGGCGTCCTGGCCAACTCGATCGTGTCCTCGCGCCTGCTCGGGCGGATCGCCGCGGAGCACGGCCTGGCGCACCGCGAGACCCTCACCGGTTTCAAGTGGATCTCGCGCGTCGAGGGGCTCGTGTTCGGCTACGAGGAGGCGCTCGGCTACTGCGTCGCCCCGGACGTCGTGCGCGACAAGGACGGCCTGTCCGCGGCGCTCCTGCTCGCCCAGCTCGCCGCGCAGGTCAAGGCCGAGGGCCGCACGCTCGTCGACGTGCTCGACGACCTCGCCCTGCGGCACGGGCTGCACCTGACGGACCAGCTCTCGGCCCGGTTCTCCGACCTGTCGGCGATCGGCGCCACCATGGAGCGGGTGCGCCAGGCGCCGCCGACGACACTCGCCGGCTCGCCCGTCGTCCGGGTGGACGACCTCGCGCGCCCCGAGCCCGGCCCCGGCGCGCTGCCGCCCACCGAGGGACTGCGGCTGCTCGCCGAGGACGGCACGCGCGTCGTCGTCCGCCCGAGCGGCACCGAGCCGAAGGTGAAGTGCTACCTCGAGGTCGTGGTGCCGGTGCCCGAGACCGGCGAGGACCCGGTGGGCGAGGCGCGCCGGACGGCGCGGACGCGCCTGGACGCGGTCCGGTCCGACGTCGCCGCGGCCCTCGGGCTCGCGCAGGACTGACGCCGACGGGGGCCCCGCGGATCGCTCCGCGGGGCCCCCGTCGTCGTGCCGGCGGGTCGTCCCCGCCGGGCGGCTCAGTACCCCGAGCCCGCGCCCTCGTCGACCGGGGCGGCGTCGTCGAGCGTGTCGAGCACGGCCTTGGTGCCCGACAGGCCGAGGCGGGTCGCGCCGGCCGCGATCATGGCGCGCGCCGCGGCGCCCGTGCGGATGCCGCCGGAGGCCTTCACGCCGAGCCGACCGCCGACCGTGGCCGCCATGAGCTCGACGGCGTGCACGCTCGCGCCGCCGGCCGGGTGGAAGCCCGTCGACGTCTTCACGAAGTCGGCGCCCGCGGCCTCCGCGGCCCGGCAGGCACCGACGATCTGCTCGTCGGTGAGCGCGGCGGACTCGATGATGACCTTGAGCACGGTCGGCGCCGGCACGGCCGCGCGCACGGCGGCGATGTCCGCGCGCACCGCCTCGAAGTCCCCGGCGATCGCAGCGCCGACGTCGATGACCATGTCGATCTCGTCCGCGCCGTCGGCGACCGCGCGCGCGGCCTCCGCGGCCTTGATCTCGCTGCGGTGCTTGCCCGAGGGGAAGCCGCAGACCGCGGTCACCTTGATGTCCCCGGGGTCGACCGGGAGCATCGACGGCGAGACGCACACGGACCAGACCCCGAGGCTGCGGGCCTCCGCGACGAACGCGGCGACGTCGGCCGCGGTCGCCTCGGGCTTGAGGAGGGTGTGGTCGACCATCCGGGCCACGGCCGCGCGGTCGAGGCGCGGGGCGTCGGTGGGGGTGTCGGGGGTGCTCATGCGCGGTGCCGTCCGTTCGCTGGTTCGGTGTAGGCGGGGATGATGACGTCGTCGACGAGCGCGGCGCGCTCCTCGAGCGGGCGGAACGCCGACCACGCGGCGGTGAGCGTGACGTCCCGCAGGTCCGCCCAGGTCCAGCCCGCCTCGGTGACGAGGCGGTACAGCTCCTCGGTGGCCGAGGTGCCGGACATCAGGCGGTTGTCGGTGTTGACGGTGACCGCGAAGCCGAGGCGCAGCAGCGCGGTCACGGGGTGCGCGGCGACCGAGGCGGCCGCGCCGGTCTGCACGTTCGAGGTCGGGCACAGCTCGAGCGGCACCTGCTGGTCCAGGACCCACCGGGCGAGCCGGCCGAGCCGGACGTCGGCGACGTCGAGCTCGTCGACCGGGACGCCGTCGGGCAGCTCGACGTCGTCGACGATGCGGGCGCCGTGGCCGACCCGCAGCGCGCCGGTCCGGTGCACGGCCTCCGCGATCGACTCCACGCCCGCGGCCTCCCCCGCGTGCACGGTCACCGGGAAGCTCGCCTCGCGCAGCGTGCGCAGCGCGCGCTCGTGGCGCATCGCCGGGAACCCGGCCTCGGGACCGGCCACGTCGAAGCCGACGACGCCGCGGTCCCGGTTCGCGAGCGCGAGGTCGGCGGTCCAGTCCCCCGCGTCCCGGTGCCGCAGCGCGGTGACGACCTGTCCGACGACGATGCGCCGGCCGAGCTCGGCGGCCTCCGCGACGCCCTCCGCCAGGCCGGCCTGCACGGCGTCGACGACCTGCTGCGGCTCCAGGCCCCGGGCCAGGTGCTGCTCGGGCGCGTAGCGCAGCTCGGCGAGCACGACGCCGTCCTCGGCGAGGTCGAGCACGGCCTCGCGCGCCACCCGGGTCAGCGCCTCGGCCGTCTGCATGACCGCGACCGTGTGGTCGAACGTCGTCAGGTAGCGCTCGAGCGAGCCGCTCGAGGCGCTCTCCACGAACCACGCGCCGAGCTCGGCGGGGTCGTGCGTGGGCAGCCGGTGCCCGACGGCCTCGGCGAGCTCGACCACCGTGGCGGGCCGGAGCCCGCCGTCGAGGTGGTCGTGCAGCGCGACCTTCGGCAGCGCCCGGACGGTCTCGCGATCGATCACGTCACTCCGCGGGGTAGTCGTCGTCGTCGACCGGCACGTCCAGGGCCTGGTCGAGCAGGTCGTGCTCCGCGGCGTCGTCGACCGGCCGGTCGCCGCGCCGGGGCGGGACGGGCGGCAGGCCGCCCGCGTCGAGGTGCTGGTCGAGGACGTCCGCCTCGGGCGCGTCGGCCGGGAGCTCCTCGGGCAGCTCGGGGGCCTCGTCGATCTCCGCCTCCTGGTCGGCACGATCCTCCGGGCTGTCCGGGGGGAGCAGTCCGGCGTCGATCCAGGTGCTGTCACCGGGTGTCGTGCTCATGCCACACCGCCTCTCGCTCGGGCCCGCGGCTCGGGCGTCTCCTCCATCCTGGCCGCCTGGTCGCGGGCGCGCCAACGTGGCCCCGACCTCGCCTCATGCCGGCAGCACGACCCAGACGAGGTGGCTCCAGCCGCCGAGCGCGTGGTGCGGGGTCCCGCCCGCGAGCACCGCGTCGTCGGCGGCGAGCACCGCCCCGCGCGCGGGCTCCCAGATGCGCAGGCCCGACGCCGGGCGGCCCCGTTCGCCGGGCACCGCGAGGACGACGTGCCGCGGCACGGCCGCCTGCCAGCCGCGCGTCCGGTCGCCGCCGGTGAGCAGCGGCACCGGGATCCCGGCGTCGAGCGCGGCGCCGACCCGCGCGCGCACGTCGGCCAGGTGCGCCCCGTCGGTGTCGTCGACGACCGCGTGCGTCCAGCGCACGCTCAGGAAGCGCGCGGTGCGGGCCAGGGCCCACGGCGGCGTGCCGAGCGACTCGGGCCACGGGACCGCGCCGAGCACCGCCCGGGAGGTCGCCGCGCGGTGCACCACGCGGTGCAGGGCGGCGAAGCGGGCCTGGGGAGGCGCGCCCGCGAGGCGGCGCAGCGCGGCGGGCGGGGCCGTCGCGAGCTCGGCCGGCCGGGCCTCGGGCAGGACGCGCCCGGTGGCCAGCCACAGGGCGAGCAGCGGGTCGCCCATCGCGGCGAGCATGGTCAGCACGGCCGGCCCGCACGTGCGCTCGGTCACCTGCCGTCCCACCCGGGCGAGCCGGACCTCGGGACGGCGCACCGCGTCCTGCTCGTCGGCTGACAGCTCGTGCCACACCCGCGCGAGCCCGTCCGCGGCGGCGGCGGAGCCGGTGGCCGCGAGCGCGCGCCGCCACGGCGCGGACCCGGGCGGGTCGGCCGCGACCACCTGCCCGGCGCGCCACGGCGGGGGCAGCCGCCGCCACAGGCCGAGGCTGCGCAGGAGCGGGCTCAGATGGCCGGGGACGACGGGCACGCTCAGGCCACCCGGTCGATCACCAACGGGCGCTCGGGCGGCCGGGAGCCCTCGGGCGCGACCGTGACGGCACCCTCGAGGGCAGCGCGGGCGCGCTCGAAGCGCTCGGGGGTGTCGGTGTGCAGCGTCATGAGCGGCTCGCCCGCGCGCACCACGGCGCCGGGCTTGACGTGGAGCTCCACGCCGGCGCCGGCCTGCACCTGGTCCTCCTTGCGGGCGCGGCCCGCGCCGAGGCGCCAGGCCGCCACGCCGACGGCGAGCGCGTCGAGCTCGACGACGACGCCGTCGGCCGGGGCCAGCACGTGCTCGGTCTCGCGCGCGGTCGGCAGCGGCGCGTCCGGGTCGCCGCCCTGCGCGGCGATCATGCGGCGCCACACGTCCATCGCGCGCCCGTCGGCGAGCGCGTCCGCGGGGTCGACGTCGTCGCGCCCGGCGGCCGCGAGCATCTCCCGGGCGAGCGCGAGGGTGAGCTCGACGACGTCGGCCGGCCCGCCGCCCGCGAGCACCTCGACCGACTCGCGCACCTCGAGCGCGTTGCCGACCGTCAGGCCGAGCGGCGTGGACATGTCGGTGAGCAGGGCGACCGTGCGCACGCCCGCGTCGGTGCCCAGGTCGACCATGGTCCGCGCGAGCTCGCGCGCCCGGTCGACGTCCTTCATGAACGCGCCCGAGCCCACCTTCACGTCGAGCACGAGCGCGCCCGTGCCCTCGGCGATCTTCTTGCTCATGATCGAGCTGGCGATGAGCGGGATGGCCTCGACCGTGCCCGTGACGTCGCGCAGCGCGTAGAGCTTGCGGTCGGCGGGGGCCAGGCCCGTGCCCGCCGCGCAGATGACCGCGCCGACGTCCTCGAGCTGGGCGGTCATCTCGGCGGTGGAGAGGGCCGCGCGCCAGCCCGGGATGGACTCGAGCTTGTCGAGCGTGCCGCCCGTGTGGCCGAGCCCGCGGCCGGACAGCTGCGGCACCGCGACGCCGCACGCGGCGACGAGCGGTGCGAGCGGCAGCGTGATCTTGTCGCCGACGCCGCCCGTGGAGTGCTTGTCCGCCGTCGGGCGGGACAGGCCGGAGAAGTCCAGCCGTTCGCCCGACGCGATCATCGCCGCGGTCCAGCGCGAGATCTCCGCGCGCTCCATGCCGTTGAGCAGGATGGCCATCGCGAGCGCGGACATCTGCTCGTCGGCCACGACGCCCCGGGTGTACGCGTCGACCACCCAGTCGATCTGCTCGTCGCTGAGGCGGCCGCCGTCGCGCTTGGTGCGGATGACGTCGACGGCGTCGAACGGCTCGGTCGTCGGGCTGGTCATGCGCGCTCCTCCAGGTCGGCCGGGCCGAACGCGTCCGGGAGCACGTCCCGCATCGTCCGGATCCCGCTCACGGTGTCCATGACCAGGTCCGGACCGCCGTGCTCGTACAGCAGCTGGCGGCAGCGCCCGCAGGGCATGAGGACGTTGCCGTGGCCGTCCACGCACGTGAAGGCGACGAGCCGCCCGCCGCCGGACGCGTGCAGCGCGCTCACGAGCCCGCACTCCGCGCACAGCGTCACGCCGTAGGACGCGTTCTCGACGTTGCACCCCACGACGACGCGGCCGTCGTCGACCAGCGCCGCCGCACCCACGGGGAACCGCGAGTAGGGCACGTACGCGCGGGTCATGACGTCCCGCGCGGCGGACCGCAGGGTCTCCCAGTCCACCTCGGGCACGTCCACTCCTTCCGTGGGCCCGGCGGGCCCGGTCACTCCTTCACGTACGGCACGCCGTCGGCCGCGGGCGCGCGGGACTTGCCCACGAGGCCCGCCACCGCGAGCAGGGTGACGACGTACGGCAGCATCAGCATGAACTGGCTGGGCACCGGCGCCCCGACCACGCTGAGCGCGTTCTCCAGGTTCGACGCGAAGCCGAACAGGAGCGCCGCGAACGCGGCCCGGACCGGGTCCCACTTGCCGAAGATGACCGCCGCGAGGGCGATGTAGCCGGCACCCGCGGTCATCTCCTTGCCGAACGACGACACCGACACGACGGTGTAGAACGCGCCGCCGATGCCGACCACGCCACCCGCGATGAGGACCGCGCGGTACCGGGTGCGCTCGACCTTGATGCCCACGGTGTCGGCGGCCTTCGGGTGCTCGCCGACCGCGCGCAGGCGCAGGCCCCAGCGCGTCCGGTAGAGCGCGAACCACACCACCGGCACGGCCAGGTACATCACGTAGACGACGAGCGACTGGTTGAACAGCGCGGGCCCGACGACGGGGATGTCCGCCAGCACGGGGATCCGCATCGGCGCGAAGCGCACCGTCTGGTTGAGGCGCTCGGCCTGCGGGACGAGGACCTCCGAGTAGAAGAAGCTCGTCAGGCCCACCACGAGCACGTTGAGCACGACACCGACGATGACCTGCTCGACGCGGTAGGTGATCGCGAAGACACCGAGGACCAGGGCGACGAGGACGCCGGCGAGGATCGCGGCGAACAGGCCCGCGTACGGGTTCTTCGTGATCGAGCCGACGACGGCCGCGCTGAACGCGCCCGCGAGCAGCTGGCTCTCGATCGCGATGTTGACGACGCCCGCGCGCTCGCCGATGACGCCGCCGAGGGCGCCGAAGACGAGCGGCACGGCCAGCAGCACCGCGCCGCCGATGAGGCGGGTGACCGGGAAGTCACGGTCGGAGCCGGCGCCGGCCCAGGCGAGGAACGCGACGAACCCGGCGAGCGCGAAGATCGCGGCGAGCCACATCGGCGAGGGCCGCCGTCGGGCGACGAGCAGCCACGCGGCGACGGTGACGAGCACCGCGACCGCGACGCAGACCCACGCGAGCGGCAGGCCGGGCACCGACGCGCTCGGGATCCGGATGCGCTCGGTCTCGGCCGAGAACCGGAAGTTGGCGTTGCCCTCGCGCGGCTGCAGCAGCAGGAGCAGCGCGAGCAGCGCCGTGACGACGGTGTACGCGATCGCCGGCTTGCGGCTGATCACCGTGACGTGACGGAGGTCCGCCTCGACGGAGCCCGACGAGGGGACGGTCGTCGCGGTCGTCGTGGTCATGCCGCCACCGCCTTCCGCTCGGCGCGAGCCGGGCGACGACGCCCCGGCTCAGGGATGCGGAACACCGCGCGCACGATCGGCGGCGCCGCGATGAACAGGACGATGAGGGACTGCACGACGGTGACGATCTCGATCGGCACGCCGACGGAGGCCTGCATGACCGAGCCGCCGGCCTTGAAGCCGCCGAAGAGGATCGCCGCGGCGAGCACGCCCAGCGGCCGCGACCGGCCGAGCAGCGCGACCGTGATGGCGTCGAAGCCGATCCCCGCGTCGATGTCGGAGCTGAAGCCCGTCGTGACGGTGCCCTGCACCTGCGTGGTGCCGGCGAGGCCGACGAGCGCACCGGCGACGAGCATGACCGACACGGTCACCCGGCGGATGTCGATGCCGGCCACGCGCGCGGCGTGCGGGTTGATGCCGACCGCGCGGTACTCGTAGCCCATCCGCGAGCGCTCGAGCAGCCACCACGTGAACGCGACCGCGACCAGCACGATGACGAAGCCGAGGTGCAGGTTGTGGCCCGGGAACAGGTCGGGCATCTGCGCCGACTCGAGCGTGGGCCGGGTCTTCGGGTTCGACGAGCCGGGCGCCTGCAGCAGGCCGGGCGTCGCGAGCGCGTAGGACAGCAGGTAGAACGCGACGTAGTTGAGCATGATCGTCGAGATCACCTCGTGCGCGCCCGTGAACGCCTTGAGGGCGCCCGCGATGCCCGCCCACAGCGCGCCGGCGGCCATGCCGACGACCATGGCGACGAGCATGTGCAGCGGCCAGGGCATGTGCCAGGTGAAGCCCACCCAGCCGGCCGCCGCCGCGGCGACGAGCATCTGCCCGCGGCCGCCGATGTTGAACAGGCCCGCGCGGAACGTCAGGGCGACGCCGAGGCCGGCCGCGATGAGCGGCGTCGCGCGCGTCAGCGTCTGCGTGAACGGCCGGATGGCCTGGCCGAAGGAGTCCGCCTCGAAGTCCCACACGGCGCCGCGGAACAGCGCGTAGTACGCGCCGCCGACGGCGTTGCCGATCGCGGAGAACGTGTCGCTCGGCCGGGAGAAGAAGTACCCGGAGGCCGCGCGCACGCTCTCGTCGGTGAACGCGATGAGGATCGACCCGGCGACGACCGCGAGGACGACGGCGCCGAGCGAGATCGCCCAGCTGCCGGTGACGATGCGCTGGAACACCGCGCGCAGCTGGTTGTCGGCCGTCTCCTGGACCTTGTCCGGCCCGGCGTCGGGCGACGACGCGACGGTGCTCTGGGCGGCCGCGCGCCCGTTCTCCGCCCCCGGCGTCGGCTCGCGCCCGGGGGTCCGCGGCTCCTGCGTGCCGCTCATGCTGCAGTCCCTTCCGCCGGCACGCCGGCCATCATGAGCCCGAGCACGTCGCGCGGCGTCGTCGCCGGGACGATGCCCACCACGCGCCCGCGGTACATCACGAGGATGCGGTCGCCCAGGCCGACGGCCTCGTCGAGCTCGGTGGACACCACCACGACCGGGACGCCCGCGTCCCGGGTCTCGACGATCCGCTTGTGGATGAACTCGATCGAGCCGACGTCGACGCCGCGCGTGGGCTGGCAGGCGACGAGCAGGCTCAGGTCGCGCGACAGCTCGCGGGCGAGGACCACCTTCTGCTGGTTGCCGCCCGAGAGGCGGGCGACCGGCTGGTGGATGCCCTGCGTGCGCACGTCGAACTCCTCGACCGCGCGCTCGGCGAACTCGTCGCGGTAGCGCAGCTGCAGCGCGCCCCGCCGGACGAAGGGCGGCCCGGAGATCCGGTCGAGCATGAGGTTCTCGGCGATGGAGAACTCCCCGACGAGGCCGTCGACGTTGCGGTCCTCGGGCACGAACCCGACGCCGAGCTCGAGGATCTCGCGCACCGACCGCCCGACGAGCTCGGTGCCGTTGAGCCTGATGCTGCCGGCGACGCCCGCCTGCAGCCCGAGGAGCGCCTCGGCGAGCTCGGTCTGCCCGTTGCCCTGGACGCCGGCGATCACGAGCACCTCGCCGCCGCGGACCGTGAAGGACACGTCGTCGACGAGGACGGCGCCGCGCGGGTCGGTGACCTCCAGGCCGGAGACCTCGAGCAGCGACTCGGTGTGCTTCGGTGCGTCCTTGCGCACGGTGAGCTCGACGGCGCGGCCGACCATCATCGCGGCGAGCTCGGCGTCGGTCATGTCGGGGGTCGCCTCGCCGACGACGGCGCCGCGGCGGATGATGGTGATCCGGTCGGCGACCTCGCGGACCTCGCGCAGCTTGTGCGTGATGAAGACGATCGCCGCGCCCGACTCCTTGAGCTGGCGCATGATCGCCATGAGCTCGTCGGTCTCCTGCGGCGTGAGCACCGCGGTGGGCTCGTCGAAGATGAGCACCTTCGCGTCCCGGGACAGCGCCTTGATGATCTCGATGCGCTGCTGCACGCCGACGGGCAGGTCCTCCACGAGGGCGTCCGGGTCGACGTGGAAGCCGAACCGGTCGGCGATCTCGCGGACCTTCGCGCGCGCCGCCTCGAGGTCGAGGCGGCCGCCGGCGGTGGTCTGCTCGTTGCCGAGCATGACGTTCTCGGCGACCGTGAAGACGGGGATGAGCATGAAGTGCTGGTGCACCATGCCGATGCCGGCGGCCATCGCGTCGCCGGGGCCGCGGAAGTGCTGGACCTCGCCGTCGAGGAGCACCTCGCCCTCGTCGGCCGTGTACAGGCCGTAGAGGACGTTCATGAGGGTGGACTTGCCCGCCCCGTTCTCGCCGAGCAGGCAGTGGATCTCGCCCGGCTCCACGGTGAGGGAGATGTGGTCGTTGGCGACCAGCGGTCCGAACCGCTTGGTGATGTCGCGGAGCTCGAGCTTCATCGCACGATCCTCGGGATGGGTGGTGGCGTCGGGTCGTCACGGGTCACCTGGGACCCGCGCGTGGTCCCGGGGGGAGGCGGGTCGCCTCCCCCCGGGACCACGTCAGTCGGTCACTGGTCCAGGTACGAGGTGACCTTGACCTCACCGGAGATGATCGCGTCGCGCAGCGCCTCGACCTCGGCCCACAGCTCCGCGTCGACCTTCGACTCGAAGTTGTGCAGCGGGGCGATGCCGACGCCGTCGTTCTCGAGCGTGCCGATGTAGGCCTCGGGGTCGAAGTTGCCCTGGCCCGCGGCCATGATCGCGTCGTAGACCGAGACGTCCATCTGCTTGAGGATCGACGTCAGGACGAGCTCCCGGGTGCTCGGGTCGGTCTCGTAGAAGTCGGCGTCGACGCCGATGAGCGCGATCTCGCGGCCGGAGTCGGCGATGGCGTCCATCGCGGACTGGTAGATCGGCCCGCCGACGGGGAGCAGGACGTCGACGCCCTGGTCGATGATGCCGGCCGCGACGTTCTTCGCGGTGTCGTTGGCCTCGAAGCCGCCGGTGAACTGGCCGTCGCTGCCGTCCCAGCCGATGACCTGGACGCTCGTGCCCTTGACCTCGTTGTAGTACTGGACGCCCTGGTAGAAGCCGTCCATGAAGATCGACACGGTCGGGAAGTTCATGCCGCCGAAGGTGCCGACCTTGCCGGTCTGCGAGTAGCCGGCCGACAGGTAGCCGGCGAGGAACGCGGCCTCGGCCGTGTTGTAGAGCAGCGGCTTGACGTTCTCGGCGTCCTTGGTGCCGTCGAAGTCGTTGTCCGCCGCGTCGTCGACGAGGACGTACTGGATGTCCGGGTTCGCCAGGGCGGACTCGACGGTCGCCGCCGAGAGCGCGAAGCCGACGGCCACGATCGTGTCGCAGCCGGCCGCCACGAGCGACTCGAGGTTCGGCTGGAAGTCGGACTCGGAGTCGGACTGGACCTCACGGAAGTCGGCACCGAGCTCCTCGGCCGCGCGCTTGGCGCCCTCGTAGCTCAGCTGGTTGAAGCTCTTGTCGTCGAAGCCACCGGCGTCGGAGACGATGCACGCCGTGTAGTCGATCGTCTCCTCCTGGGTCGGCTCCTCGCTGCCGCCGGGGGTGGTGGTCTCCTCCGGCTCGTCCGGGGCCGCACCACACGCCGCCAGGACCAGTGCAGCCGCGGTGCCGAGCACCGCAACCCTCATCGTCTTCTTCACGTGCCACTCCTGTGTTGTCGCCACGCATGTGCCACCAGGGCGGGCTCTTGTCGCTCAGTCACGGCGGGAGGCCGGCACCCGGTCGCTGGATGTACCTGAACCCTACTTCCGCCGCGAGGGAGGGTGTTACCGCCGAGTAGGTCAGCGGGCTGTGATGTTACGCATTCGGAATGTTGCGCAACGGCCGTGCAGGGGGCGCCGGGGCGGTCGCCCCCGCCGGCAGCGGGTGGCGCCCGGCGAGCAGCGCGGTGCGGGCGAGCACCCGGACGCCGACGCCGATCGCCGACTCGTCGACGACGAGGTCGCCCCGGTGCAGGTCGTACGACCGCCCGCCCGGGACCCGGGTGCCGAGGCGCGCCATCGCGCCGGGCGCCCGCGTGAGCAGCCACGCGAAGTCCTCCCCGCCGAGCGACTGCTCGGTCGCCACGACGGCGTCCTGGTCGAGCACGTCGCGCGCGGCCGCCTCGAGCAGGCGCGTCGCGTGCACGTCGTTCTCCACGGGCGGCACGCCGCGCACGTGCTGCACCTCGACCTGCAGCGGGTAGGGCGCCACGACGTGCTCGACGGCGTCGCGCAGCCGGCCACCCGCCTCCTCCCAGGCGCGCGGGTCGAGGCAGCGCAGGGTGCCGCGCAGCGTGCCCGTGCTCGGGATCGCGTTGCCCGCGGTGCCCGCCTGCACGCTCCCCCACGTGAGGTTGACCCCGGCGCGCGGGTCGAGCCGCCGCCCGAGGATCGCGGGCACCTGCGTGACGAGCTGCCCGAGCGCGAACACCACGTCGCCCGTCAGGTGCGGCCGGGAGGTGTGCCCGCCGTCGCCGGTGAGCGTGATGGTGACGGGGTCCGACGCCGAGGTGATCGGCCCGGCGCGCGTGCCGACCTTGCCCGCGTCGAGCCGCGGGTCGCAGTGGAGCGCGAAGACGTGCGCGACGCCGTCCATCGCCCCCGCGGCGACCGCGGCCTCCGCACCTCCCGGCTGGACCTCCTCGGCCGGCTGGAAGAGCAGGCGCACGCCGGCGGCCAGCTCGTCGGCCATCTGCGCGAGGACGAGGCCCGCGCCGAGGACGACGGCCGTGTGCACGTCGTGCCCGCACGCGTGCGAGACCCCCGGCACCGTCGAGCGCCACGGCTGACCGCACGTGTCCGGCACCGGCAGGGCGTCGAGGTCGGCCCGGAGCGCGACCCGGCGCTGCCCCGTCTCCACGGCGCTCGGGCCGATGTCGCACACGAGGCCCGTGCCCGGCAGGAGCCGCGGCTCGAGGCCCGCGGCGCGCAGCCGCTCGGCGATCAGGTCGGTGGTCCGGCGCTCGGTGTTGGCCACCTCGGGGTGCACGTGCAGGTCGCGGCGCACCGCGACGAGCTCGTCGACCAGCGCATCCGTGAGCGCGCGGACGCGGTTCGCGACCGGGCTGCCGACGGACTCGAGCACCCGACGAGCCTAACCGGGGCGCCTCAGAGCAGGTCCGGGCGTTCCGCGCGCACGCGGTCGACGAGGGCCTTGACCTCCTGGGCGCGCTCCGCCGTGGTGACGAGCAGCGCGTCGGGGGTGTCCACCACGACGACGTCGGCCACGCCGAGCAGCGCCACCAGGCGCCCGCCGCGCGCGACCACCGTGGCCCCCGCCGCCTCGAGCGCGAGGACCGCGGCGTCGCCGCCGGCGGCGGGGTCGGCGAGGACCCGGACGCCGTCGTCGCGCACCTCGAGCATGCTCGCGAGCGAGGCGACGTCGCCGACGTCGTCCCAGACGAACGTCGCCGGCACGACGGCGACCCCGCCCTCCGCGGCGACCGGCTCGGCGATCGCGTGGTCGATCGCGATCCGCGGCAGGCCCGGCCACACCCGGCCGAGCACCTCGTCGCGGCCCGGGGTGTCCCAGGCGGCGGCGATCTCGCGCAGGCCGTCGTGCAGCGCCGGGTGCAGGCGGGCGAGGTGACCGAGGAGCACGCCCGCGCGCGCGACGAACATCCCGCCGTTCCAGCTGTACTCCCCCGTGGCGAGGTAGGCCGCGGCGGTCGCGGCGTCGGGCTTCTCGGTGAAGCCCGACGCGTGGCGCACGTCCGGCGCGCCCGGCAGGCCCAGCGGCTCGCCCGCGCGCACGTAGCCGAACGCGGTCGACGGGCCGGTCGCCCGGATGCCCACCGTCACGACGTACCCCTCCCGCGCCGCGACGACGGCCTGCGCGACGGCGTCGGCGAACCCGTCGCCGGTGATGACGTGGTCCGCCGCGAACGAGCCCACCACCACGTCCTCGCCCTCGCGGTGCGCGAGCACCGCGGCCGCCAGCCCGATCGCGGCCATGGAGTCGCGCGGCGCGGGCTCGGCCAGCAGACCGGCGTCGGGCAGCTCGTCCGGGGTGAGCTGCGCGCGCACCGCGGCCACGTGCGCGGCTCCCGTCACGACGACGACGCCGCCCGGTCCGGTCAGCGGTGCCAGGCGGTCCACGGTCGCCTGGAGCAGGGTCCGCCCGGTGCCGGTCAGGTCGTGCAGGAACTTCGGCGCGCCCGCGCGCGAGAGCGGCCACAGGCGGGTGCCCGCGCCGCCCGCCGGGACGATCGCGCGGAAGGACGGCAGCGGGAGCGGGCTCGGCATGGCCGCCATCCTGCCAGCGCCGCCGTACGAGTGACCCGGGTCACGGTCGGCACCTCCCGGACGTCGTAGAGTGGCGCCAGAATCTCGACATCGAGGGATCGGCGGCTGACGTCGATCGACAGGGTCGTCGAACGGAGGGTCCCAGTGCCCGAGGCACCGGCCGGCACGCTCTACCGCGGGCGGGAGGGGATGTGGTCCTGGCTCGCGCACCGCGTGACCGGGTTCGGCATCTTCTTCTTCCTGCTGGTGCACGTCCTCGACACCGCGCTCGTGCGCGTGTCGCCCGAGGCGTACAACGCGGTGATCGGCACCTACAAGAACCCGATCATGGGCCTCGGTGAGGCCGCGCTGGTGGCCGCGATCGTCTTCCACGCGTTCAACGGCATCCGCATCACGCTCGTGGACTTCTGGTCCAAGGGCACGCGGTACCAGCGCGTGATGCTGTGGATCGTCGTCGGACTGTTCGTCGTGACGATGGCCTTCTTCCTCCCCCGTCACCTCGGCAACGTGTTCGGAGGCCACTGATGGCCCACACCCCCGTGATCGAGGCCCCCCGCGCGCGCTCCGCCCGCCGCGGCGTCGGGCGCACGAACTACGAGCTCTACGGCTGGCTGTTCATGCGGGCGTCGGGCGTCCTGCTCGTCGCGCTCATCTTCGGCCACCTGTTCCTCAACCTCATCGACGGCGACGGGATCAACGCCATCGACTTCGGCTTCGTGGCCGGCAAGTGGGCCTCGCCGCTGTGGCAGGTGTGGGACCTGCTCATGCTGTGGCTCGCGATGATCCACGGCACGAACGGCGTCCGCACGATCATCAACGACTACGCCGAGCGCACGGGCACCCGGATCGTGCTGAAGTCCGCGCTCTACCTCGCCTTCACGGTCGTCGTCGTCCTCGGCACGCTCGTGATCTTCACCTTCGACCCCTGCCCCGCGGACGCGGCGGCGGAGCTGCTCCCGTCGTTCTGCACCGCCTGACCGGGGCGGTCTCCCGCACGGGAGGCCCACCGCCCGTCCCGCCCACCTCCGGAGGAATCGAGCCCAGATGCAGACCCACCAGTACGACGTCGTCATCGTCGGAGCCGGGGGGGCGGGCATGCGGGCGGCGCTCGAGGCGTCGTCGCGCGCCAGGACCGCGGTGCTGAGCAAGCTCTACCCGACCCGCTCCCACACCGGCGCCGCCCAGGGCGGCATGTGCGCCGCCCTCGGCAACGTCGAGGAGGACTCCTGGGAGTGGCACACGTTCGACACGGTCAAGGGCGGCGACTACCTCGTCGACCAGGACGCCGCGGAGATCATGGCCAAGGAGGCCATCGACGCCGTCCTCGACCTGGAGCACATGGGCCTGCCGTTCAACCGGACCCCGGACGGCAAGATCGACCAGCGGCGGTTCGGCGGGCACACCCGCAACCACGGCGAGGCCGCCGTGCGCCGGGCCTGCTACGCGGCCGACCGGACCGGCCACATGATCCTGCAGACGCTGTACCAGCAGTGCGTGAAGAACGAGGTCGCGTTCTTCAACGAGGTGTACGCGCTCGACCTGCTCCTCACGCACGACCTGCTCGACGGCGACGTGCCCGACGGCGAGGAGGTCCGGGTGGCCGGCGTGGTCGCCCACGACCTCGCGACGGGCGAGCTGCACGTCTTCCGCGCCAAGTCGGTCATCCTCGCCACGGGCGGCGCGGGGAAGATCTACAAGACGACCTCCAACGCGCACACGCTCACCGGCGACGGCATGGCCCTCGCCTTCCGCAAGGGCATCCCGCTGGAGGACATGGAGTTCTTCCAGTTCCACCCGACGGGTCTGGCCGGCCTGGGCATCCTGCTCTCGGAGGCCGCGCGCGGCGAGGGCGGCATCCTGCGCAACAGCGAGGGCGAGCGCTTCATGGAGCGCTACGCCCCCACGATCAAGGACCTCGCCCCGCGCGACATGGTCGCCCGCGCGATGGCGAACGAGGTCCGCGAGGGCCGCGGCTGCGGGCCGAACAAGGACTACGTGCTGCTCGACCTGACGCACCTCGAGCCGGCGCACATCGACGCCAAGCTCCCGGACATCACCGAGTTCGCGCGCACGTACCTCGGCGTCGAGCCGTACACCGAGCCGGTGCCGGTGTACCCGACCGCGCACTACGCGATGGGCGGCGTGCCGACGACCGTCGACGGCGAGGTGCTCCGGTCGAACACGGCCGTCGTCGGCGGCCTGTACGCGGCGGGCGAGGTCGCCTGCGTGTCCGTGCACGGCGCGAACCGCCTCGGCACCAACTCGCTGCTCGACATCAACGTGTTCGGCAAGCGCGCGGGCATCGCGGCGGCCCGCTACAGCGCAGGCGTCGAGCTCGTCGACCTGCCCGCGCGGCCCGACGCCGCGGTCGTCGAGCTGCGCGATCGGCTGCTGGCCGGCAGCGGCGGCGAGCGGGTCGCGACGCTGCGCAGGACGCTGCAGGAGAGCATGGACGCGGGCGCGCAGGTGTTCCGCACCGCGGAGTCCCTCGGCTCCACGCTCGAGGTGATCCGCGACCTCAAGCGGCGCTACGCGGACGTGACCGTCCAGGACAAGGGCCGCTCCTACAACACCGACCTCCTCGAGGCCGTGGAGCTGGGCTTCCTGCTCGACCTGGCCGAGGTCGTCGTGACCGGGGCGCTCGCGCGCGAGGAGTCCCGCGGCGGGCACTTCCGCGAGGACTTCCCGCAGCGCGACGACGCGAACTGGCTCAAGCACACGATGGCCTACCTGCGCCGGACCGCCGACGGCGGCACGCACGTGGTGCTGGACAGCAAGCCCGTGACGATCACCCGGTACCAGCCGATGGAGCGGAAGTACTGATGTCGAACGAGAACGTGGGCGCCGCGCCCTCGCCCGACGACCGGCCCGCCGAGCCCACCACGCCCGAGGCGGGCACCCCCGCGGCCGGCGGGACCTCGCGCTCCGGCTCCAGGTCGGGCACCGGGAGGCCCGGCGCGGCGAAGACGGGTGCGGCGAAGCCGCGCGCCGCCGCGAAGCCGCGCGCCGCCAAGGCCGCCGCCGCGAAACCTGCCGGGCAGCCGGCGTCGGACGCCTCGGCCACCGAGGCCCCGGTCGCCGAGACCCCCGCCGCTGAGGCTCCGGTCGCTGAGGCCCCGGCCGACGTCGAGCCCGCCGGCGAGGCTCCGGCGCCGCCGACCGCGTCCGAGGCCGACAAGGACGCGACGACCGAGGAGCAGGCCTCCGCGGAGGGCGAGCCGGGCGGGGCGCCCGAGCGCGCGCCGCAGGCCGCGGCGTCGGGCACCGCCGGACAGGTGGCCTCGTTCGACGTGACGCTGCGCATCCGCCGCTACAACCCCGACGCGGGCGCGGAGGCGTACTGGGAGGAGTTCACGGTCCGCGCCCTGCAGACGGACCGCGTGCTCGACGCCCTGCACACGATCAAGTGGGAGCTGGACGGCTCGCTGACGTTCCGCCGCTCGTGCGCGCACGGCATCTGCGGTTCGGACGCGATGCGGATCAACGGGCGCAACCGGCTCGCGTGCAAGGCCCTGCTCAAGGACCTCGACCCGAGCAAGCCCATCACGGTCGAGCCGATCAAGGGCCTGCCGGTGGTCAAGGACCTCGTGGTCGACATGGAGCCGTTCTTCGCGTCGTACCGCGAGATCATGCCCTTCCTCATCACCGGCCCGAACACCCCGACGACCGAGCGGCGTCAGTCGCCCGAGCAGCGCGCGCGCTACGACGACACGACCAAGTGCATCCTGTGCGCGGCCTGCACGTCGTCCTGCCCGGTGTTCTGGAACGACGGGCAGTACTTCGGCCCCGCCGCGATCGTCAACGCGCACCGGTTCATCTTCGACAGCCGCGACGAGGGCGCCGCCCAGCGCCTGGAGATCCTCAACGACCGCGAGGGCGTGTGGCGCTGCCGCACGATCTTCAACTGCACGGAGGCCTGCCCGCGCGGCATCGAGGTCACGAAGGCCATCCAGGAGGTCAAGCGGGCGATGATCACCCGCGCCTTCTGAGGCCTGACGGGGGCGACGGTCAGCGGGTGCCGGTGAGCGGGAAGTCGCGCACCGGGCGCCACACACCGTCGTCGCCGTGCTCGAAGACCTGCACGCCCTCGACCTGGAACGACGCCTCGAAGTCCGCCAGCTCGGCGAACGCACGGTCGAGGGCCTCGGCGGGCACGTCGTGCGCGACGGTCACGTGCGGGTGGTAGTTGAACCGGAGCTCCTGCTCCAGCGGCCCGCAGCGCACGGCGCGCTCGAGGCGCTCGCACTCGGAGATCCCCTCGACCACCTGCACGAACACCACGTCGGAGACCGGCCGGAACGTCCCCGTCCCGCGCAGGTGCACGGTGAACGGGGCGTGCCGGCCGCACACCTCGGCGAGGTGCGCGTCCACGGCCGGCAGCTCCTCCGGCTCGAGCACGGTCGGGCCGACGACGGTCACGTGCGGCGGGATGAGGGCGGCGAGCGGGTCGCCGAAGGACGCGCGCGCGTCCTGGAGGCGGCTCCCCCACGGCTCCGGCACCTGGAGGGCGACCCCGATGCGCACCTGGTCGCCCACGCGCTCGGGCAACCTCACCGTCGCACCCCGGCCGGCAGGAGGCCGACGCGGTCACGGACGCGCTGCAGCGTCGCGCGCGCGATCACCCGGGCCTTCTCGGCGCCCTCGGCGAGCACGTCGTCGAGCGTCTGCGGCGAGTCGAGGTAGCCGAGCACCCGCTCGCGGAACGGGGTGACCGCGGCCACCACGACCTCGGCGAGGTCCTTCTTCAGGTCGCCGTAGCCCTTGCCCGTGTAGTCGGCCTCGAGGTCGGCGATCGCCCGGCCCGTGAGGGCCGAGTAGATGACGAGCAGGTTCGACACGCCGGGCTTGGCCTCGGGGTCGTAGCGGATGTCGCGCTCGGCATCGGTCACCGCGGAGCGGATGCGCTTGGCGACCACCGACGGCTCGTCGAGCATCTCCACCAGGCCGTTCGGCGTGGAGGAGGACTTGCTCATCTTCGCCGTCGGGTCCTGCAGGTCGTAGATCTTCGCGGTGCTGCGCACGATGTACGGCTCGGGCACCACGAGCGCCTCGCCGAACCGCGAGTTGATGCGCTGGGCGAGGTCGCGCGTGATCTCGATGTGCTGGCGCTGGTCCTCGCCGACGGGCACGAGCGCCGCGTCGTACAGGAGGATGTCCGCGGCCTGGAGGATCGGGTAGGTGAACAGCCCGACGTTCGCGCCCTCGGTCCCGGTGCGCGCGGCCTTGTCCTTGAACTGGGTCATCCGCGACGCCTCGCCGAAGCCCGTGTGGCAGGACAGGATCCACGCGAGCTCGGCGTGCTCGGGCACGTGGCTCTGCACGAACAGCACCGACCGCGCCGGGTCCACGCCGGCCGCGAGGTACTGCGCCGCCGTGCGCCGGGTCCGCTCGCGCAGGCGGGCGGGCTCGGGCGCCACGGTGAGGGCGTGCAGGTCCGCGACCATGTAGTACGCGTCGTAGTCGTCCTGCAGGGCGACCCAGTTGGTCAGCGCGCCGATGTAGTTGCCGAGGTGGAGCGAGTCCGAGGTCGGCTGCATTCCGGACAGGATGCGGGGACGGGCGGCTGCGGGCATGCGGAGCATTCTGGCAGGTCCGGCGCCCCGATTCCGAACCGGGCGGCCGTGTCCGCGCCGTCGCCGCGCGGCCCCCGGGGCGGTCGCCGCACCTTGCCCGACGCCGTCGCGCGCCCCGGGCGAGCGGGGCGCCCCGGCCTCAGGTCGCCTCGTCGTCGAAGGGCGCGGGCCCGTCCCCCGGCGTGCCGGCGGCGCCCGGTCGCGCGCCGCCCCACGCGGCCCCGGGGCCGCCCGCGAGCGAGCCGGCGGCGCCGCCGTACGGACGCCCCGGCGCGCCGCCCGGGCGGGTGGGCGCGGGGTCGGCGAGCGCCTCGCGCACGATGCGCCGCGGGTCGTAGCGCCGTGGGTCGAGCGCGGTCCAGTCGACGTCCTGCTCGCCGAGCTCGTCGGCGAGGCGCTCGCGCGCCGTCATCAGCGTGGCCCGCCACGAGCGCACCCAGCGGGCGAGCTGCTCGGCGTAGCGCGGCAGACGCTCGGGGCCCACGACGACGGCCGCGACGAGCAGCAGGACGAGGAGCTCGCCGCCGTTGATCCCGAACACGCGACCAGGCTATCCGCGGGCGCTCAGGTGCTCGTGGTCTCGTCGAGCACCACGCGCACGTCGCGGGTGGTGCCGTCGTCCTCGCGCACGGTGAGCACGACGGCGTCGCCCGGCGCGCGCGCCCGGATCGCCACGATGAGCTCGTCGGCCGCCGTGACCGGCCGGCCGTCGATGGCGAGGATGACGTCGCCGGGCTCGATGCCCGCGCGGTCGGCCGGCCCGCCCGGGGTGATCGGCGGCGTCGAGCCCTGCGGCTCGGTGGACACCTGGACGCCCTCCCCGACGTACCGCACGTCGAGCAGCGCGCCGATGACCGGGTAGGTCGCCCGGCCCGTCTCGATGAGCTCCTCGGCGGTGCGCCGCGCCTGGTTCGACGGGATCGCGAAGCCGAGGCCGATGCTGCCGGCGTTCGCGCGGTTCGTGCCGGGCGCCTGGGCGATCGCCGAGTTGACGCCGATGACCTCGCCGTCGGTGTTGACGAGCGGGCCGCCGGAGTTGCCGGGGTTGATCGCGGCGTCGGTCTGGATCGCGTCGATGAACGCCGGGGCGTTCGGGTCGCCCGCCGTGACCGGGCGGTGCAGCGCGCTGACGATGCCGGAGGTCACGGTGGACTCGAGCCCGAGCGGCGCGCCGATCGCCACCACGGGCTGGCCGACCACGACGCGGTCGGAGTCACCCAGCACCAGCGGCGTCAGGCCGTCCCGGTCCACCTTGACCACCGCGAGGTCGTAGGCGGAGGTCGCCCCGACGAGCTCGGCCTCCTCCTCGCTGCCGTCCGCGAACACCACGACGATGTCGCCGCCGGTGGCCGCGGGCGCCACGACGTGGTTGTTCGTGAGCACGTAGCCGTCCGAGCGCAGCACGAAGCCGGAGCCGGTGTTGCCGCCCAGCGGCGTGCGCACCTCGATCGCGACGACGCTCGGCAGCACGGCCTCCGCGATCGCCGCCACGCCCGTGAGCTCGACGTCGCCGTGCTCCACGCTCGCGGTGGGCAGGTTCGCGCTCACCGGGCGCGCGTCGTCGAGCAGGCGGGTGGCCACGACGCCGCCGAGGCCGCCCGCGACCAGCGAGGCGACGACGGTGAGCACGAGCGCCCACACCGGCACGCCCACGCGCCGGCGACGCTCGCGCACGGGCCGGCCCCAGCTGTCCAGGGGCGGCGCGCCCGGCGGGACGACCGTGGGCCCGAACGGCTCCTCGTGACCCGCGACGCCGACCGGGGACCGCCCCGGCCCGCCGGGGGCGTGCGCGGGCGCGCCCGCCGGACCGACCGGCGCCGCCCACGGGTCGACCGGGAGCGGGGCGGGGCGGGGCGGAGACGGGTAGGCGAAGGGATCGGTCTGACTCACGGGCCCCATGCTCCAACCAGCACCTGCCAGCCGCGGGACATCCGCGCGCCGAGCCCGCCGTCGGCGGCGCGCGCGGGCAGGGCGGCGACGACCGACTCCGCGCCCGCCGTGCGGTGGGCCGCCACGACCGCGACGACGTCGTCGCCCACCTCGACCACGGCGTGCCACGGGGCGTGGGCGAGGACCCGCACCTCGTGCGCCCCGATCGTCGTCGGGGCGACGCCGTCGAGCACGGCCGCGCTCAGCCGGCCCTCCTGCCGCAGGACCACGACCGGTCCGGCCGGCCCGTCGAGGTCGACGACGCTCCGCGCGCCGTCACCGCTCGTGCCGACGACGACGTAGCCGTCCGGCACGCCGTCGACCACCCAGTCGGCCAGCCAGTCGCCCGCGGGCCACGCCGCCGCACCCGTCACGCCCGCGTCGGACGCGGCGCCGGTGGCGGCGAGGGCCGGGCCGGGCCCGGCGGCGGACAGGCCGACGGCGAGCGGCTCGGCGACGTCGGCGGCCGCCTCGGCCGGGGCGGCCGCGCCGGCGAGCAGCGCGAGGTCGGCGGCCGGGTGCGAGTCGGGGACGACGAGCCGCTCCTCCCCGAGGAGGAACAGCCCGACGGCGAGGGCGCCGACGGTGACCGCGGCGAGCGACCAGGGCGACACGGACGCGAGGACGCGGCCGCCGAGCGCCGACCCGCCGAGAGCGCCGCCGTCGAGCGCGACGTCGTCGCGCGGCGGGCGGGACAGCAGCGGGCGCAGGCCGAGGACGGGGCCGCCGCCCAGCGGCTCGGGCGCGCGGCGCGCCCGCGGGGCCGGGTCGGCGTCGGTCAGGGCGGCCAGGCCCAGGGCGAGCAGCCGGTCGGTGAGGTCGGGGGCGACGGGGACGTCGGCCTCGCGGGCGTCGGCGAGCGCGCGGCGGGCGGCGCGGGTGGCGGCCAGCTCCTCGGCGCAGGCGGGGCACGCGGCGACGTGGGCGAGGGCGCGCTCGCGGGCGTCGGCGTCCAGGCGCCCGTCGGCGAGCGCGCTGATCCGGCTGCCCAGGTGCGTCACCGCACGGCCTCCGCGTCCAGGCGCTCGGCGTCGTCCGCGCGCGCGGCGTCGGCGGCCTCCGGGCGCTCCTCGGCCCCGGTCCCGGCGACGCGGCCGGGGGCGCGGTGCGCGAGGGCCTCGCGCAGCTGGGCGCGGCCGCGGTGGATCCGGGAGCGCACGGTGCCGAGCTTGATCCCGAGCGTGACCGCGATCTCCTCGTACGACAGGCCCTCCATGTCGCACAGGACCACGGCCGCACGGAACTCCGGCGGCAGCGCGTCGAGCGCGCGCTGGACGTCGGAGTCGAGGTTGGCGTGCTCGAACCCGCGCTCCGGCGTCGTCTCCACCGACGACGCGGCGAGCCGCTCGGTGTCCTCGCCCCAGGGGTCGAAGCGCAGCCGCTTGCGCCGGCGCACCTGGTCGAGGAAGAGGTTGGTCGTGATGCGGTGCAGCCAGCCCTCGAACGTGCCCGGCGTGTAGGTGTTCAGCGAGCGGAACACGCGCAGGAAGGTCTCCTGCGTGAGGTCCTCGGCGTCGTGCGGGTTGCCGGTGAGGCGGTAGGCGAGGCGGTACACGCGCGCGGAGTGCTCCGAGACGATCTCCGCCCAGCCGGGGACCCCCTCGGGCGTCGCCCGGGGCGTCGCGTCGGTGCCGGAGGGCGCGCCCGACGCCGGGGCCACCGCCGCGGCCGGCTCGCCCTGGGCACGGGTCGCCCCGGTGGTCGTCCCGGTCCCGGCCGCTCGGCCGCCACCGGCCCGCCACTGTCGTCGACCCACCGCTGTCCTCTCGTCCGGCGACTCTTGCGACGAGTCTCCCCCACGGCCCGTCGTCAGCACCAACGAGCGGGTGCGCGGGCCTGTTCCCGACGGCGGCGGGTTCGCCCGCGCCCGCCGCCGGGCCGCGTCGCGGGACGCCCGCCGCTCCGGCGCGCGTCCCGTGGCGGGCGCACCCGCGGCGTTAGCATCGGGCTGCGGATCGGAGGACATCATCAGCGACAAGGTTGCGAGCTGGGCGTACGCGGAGGCCTTCGTCCCCACGGACGACGTCCTCCTGCGCGCCGCCGACCGTGCCGACCAGCTCGGCGCGGGCACCGTCTCGTCCGGCACCGGCGCGCTGCTGTCGGCGCTCGCCGCGGCGGCCCGCGCGACGGCCGTGGTCGAGATCGGCACGGGGACCGGCGTCGCCGGCCTCTGGCTGCTGCGCGGCATGAGCCCGGACGGCGTCCTCACGACGATCGACCCCGAGGCCGAGCACCAGCGCGCCGCGCGCGAGGCGTTCACGGAGGCGGGCGTCAAGCCCACCCGCGTGCGCACGATCACCGGGCGCCCGCTCGAGGTGCTCCCCCGCCTCGCCGACGCCGCCTACGACCTCGTCGTGGCCGGCGGCGACCCGCTCGACCTCGCCGAGCACGTCGAGCAGGCGCTGCGCATCCTCCGCCCCGGCGGGATGCTCGTCGTCGTGCACGCGCTGGGCGACGACCGCGTGCCGGACCCGGCCCGCCGCGACGAGGTGACCACCGCCCTGCGCGAGGTCGCGCGGCACCTGCGCGACGACGAGCGCGTGGTCCCGGCGCTGCTGCCCACGGGCGACGGCGTCCTGCTGGCGGTCAAGCGCTGACGCCGGCGCCGTCGCGGCGCTCGGACAGGGGTCCGGTCGGCGCTGGTCGGCCGGAGCTCCGCGCGGTCAGAGCTCGGCGAGCCAGCGCAGCAGCGCCCGCGCCCCGAAGCCGGTCGCGCCCTCGGGGATCTCGTGCACGGCCTTGGGCGAGCGCGCCGGGCCGGCGATGTCGAGGTGCGCCCACCGGCGCCCTCCCGCGAACCGCTGGAGGAACAGCGCCGCGGTGATCGCGCCGGCGCTGGTGCCGGGGTCGGCCACGTGCTTGACGTCGGCGACCTGCGAGTCGAGCGACGAGCCGTACTCGGCGACGAGCGGCATCCGCCACAGCGGCTCCCCGGCCGCGTCGCCCGCCGCGACCAGCCGGGCCGCCAGCTCGTCGTCGGGCGTGAAGAGCGCGCCGTGCTGCTGGCCCAGGCCGAGCGTGGCCGCGCCCGTGAGCGTGGCGACGTCGACGAGCACGTCGGGGTCCAGCTCGCCCGCCGCGTACGCGAGCGCGTCGGCGAGGACGAGACGGCCCTCGGCGTCGGTGTTGAGCACCTCGACGGTCGTGCCGCCGTGCACCGTGAGCACGTCGCCGGGCCGGTAGGACGAGCCGCCGAACGCGTTCTCGGCGAGCGGCAGGAGCGCGGTGACGCGGTGCCGGACGCCGAGCGCGGCCGCGCCGAGCACCGTGGCCAGCGCGACGGCCGCCCCGGTCATGTCGGTCTTCATCGCGACCATCGACTCGCGCGGCTTGATCGCCAGGCCGCCGCTGTCGAACGTGATGCCCTTGCCGGCCACGACGACGTGCCGCTGCCCGGCGCGCGCGGGCGGCGCGTAGCGCACGACGACGAGCCGAGGCGGGCTCGCGGAACCGCCGCCGACGGCGAGGATCCCGCCGAAGCCGTGCTCGGCGAGCTCGGCCGGGCCGAGGACGTCCACGTCGAGCCCGGCGGCGGTCGCGGCGGCCACGGCCTGGTCGGCGAGCCACGCAGGGGTCTTGGTGCTCGACGGGGTCACGGCGAGCGCACGCGCGCTCCACGTGGCCGCGGCGGCGTGCCGGGCGGCGTCGGGCAGCGGGTGCTCGCCGAGCAGCACGAGAGCGTCGGCCGGGCCGGGGGCGGGCGTGCCGGTGGCCGCGGTCGGGTGCCGGTAGGCGCCGAGGAGGTAGCCCTCGACGAACGCGCGGGCGCCGTCGTCGCCGACCCCGGCGCCGACGGTCGTCACCACGCGGCGCAGCCCCGTGGTCGCCTTCGCGAGCGCGGCGCCCGCGCGGCGCAGGTCGCGGGGCGTGCCCTGCCCGACGCCGACGAGCACGAGGCGCGGCGGCAGGCCGTCCCACGGCAGCGCCTGGTCGCCCGCCGCGCGCGGCAGGTGGATCGTGTGCGCGCTGCCCGCGGAGCCGTCCGCCCGGAGCCGGTCGGCGAGCTCGCCGAGCACGATCCCGTAGCGGGCGGCGGCCTCGGCGGTGCCCGTGCGCGGCTCGACCCCGTCCCCGTCCTCCACGGGCGGGGCGACGGGCACGGCGAGCGCGTCGACGTCCGGCTCGCCGAGGAGCGCGGACGTCGCCACGTCGCCGGGGACGACCGCGACGGCGGGCAGGTCGGCAGCCGTCACGACCACGGGCGCCCCGGCGGGGCCCCGGTCCTGGGCGCCGGTGCGCTGGCGCGGGGGCACGGTGGTCGGTGACTCAGCCGGCGACGGCCGTCAGCGCCTCACCGAGCTCGTTCGCCTCTGCCGCACTGAGCTCGACGACCAGGCGACCACCACCCTCGAGAGGGACGCGCATGACGATGCCGCGTCCTTCCTTGGTGACCTCGAGCGGGCCGTCACCGGTCCTCGGCTTCATCGCAGCCATCAGCCTGGTCCTCCTCGTCGGTCGCTTCCCGGTCCCGACCGCGAGCGGCGCGTGCGGGGCGGATGTCCGAGATCAGTCTAGTTCACCTGGGCGCGGCTCACGGCGGCCAGCCGGAGGGCGGGACCAGCCGCCAGATCAGCGCGACCCACGCGACCTGCGAGATCAGGGCCGCGACGAGCACGCCCGCGAGCGCCGCCCGGGCGTGCCGGGCCCGCAGCGCGAGCCACGCCACGACGGCCGCGACGGGGAACGCGAGGAGCAGGAACCGGACGAGGGACGTGCCCGGCTCGATCGCGACGAGCAGGTAGGCGAGGTACCCCGCGGTCCAGCCCCGCATCTCCGGGCCGAGCCGGCGGATCGGCCCGACGGCGCACACGAGCACGCCGAGCCCGACGACGGCGACGAGCGCCGCGAGCCACAGGTGCCCGGCCACGAACCACGCGACGTCGAACCACGGCAGGACCGGCACCACCTCGCCGCGAGCCCGCCACGCGGCCTGGGTCTGCGTGTAGGCGTCCGGCACGCCCGTCGCCAGGCCCACGACGGCGGGCCACGCGAACCCGGCGACGCCCGACGCCGCGGCGAGGCCGGCCAGGCCCGCCCAGTCCGCGGCCCGCAGCTCGTCCTCGCCCCGCCGCTCGGCGCGCACGCGGGACACCGCGTGCGCGAGCACGGCGACGCCGAGCGGCAGCGCCACGGCGCGGGTGAACCCGAGCGCGAGCACAGCCGGCACCGCGAGCAGGTACCGGCGCCGGACGAGGGCCCACAGCGCGCAGGCGAGCAGCAGCAGCGCGAGCGACTCGGTGTAGGCGACCTGGAACACCGACGCGGCGGCCGACGCCCCCAGCACGGCGACGGTGGCCAGCGGCAGCGCGCGGCGCACCCGCGCCCCGGCGTCGTCGGCGTCGCGGGCGTCGTCGGCGCCCTCGGCGGTCCTCGCGGCGCGACCGGTGCCGACCGCTGCCGCGACCACCTGGTGCACGGCGAGCGCGCCGGCCGCGCCGAGCAGCAGCGCGAGCGTCGGCGCCACGACGTGCCACGGCCCGCCGGTGAGCGACATGACGGTGCGCGCGAGCGCCGGGAACAGCGGGAAGAACGCCCAGGCGTTCTGCAGCACGCGCCCGTCCTCGCCGCGCGGCAGCCCGTCGGGGTAGCCGTCCTCGGCGATCGCGCGGTACCACGACCCGTCCCACCACAGGCCGGTGTACTCCGCGTACGACGGCGACGCGTCCGCCCAGATCGTCGCCGCCTGCGTGCGCGCGACGACGAGGAGGACCAGCGCCGAGAACGCGCGCGTCGCGAGCCACACCGCGAGCACCTGGGCCCACCAGGGCAGGCGCGCGCGCCGGGCCACCGGCTCGGCCCGGGCGGCGCGCGTGGCGGCCGTCGTCACGCGAGGCCCCGCACGGCGCGGGCCGGGGGCCGCTCGCCGCGCAGGACCGCGACCATCTCGACGGTGCGCCGCGTGGCGAGGACGTCGTGCGCCCGGACGACCGTGGCCCCGAGCCACGTCGCGACGGCGGTCGCGGCGAGCGTGCCCTCGAGCCGGTCGGCGACGGGCAGCCCGAGCGACTCCCCCACGAAGTCCTTGCGCGACAGCGCGACGAGCACCGGGTGGCCGAGCGCGACGAGCGCGTCGGTCCGCCGGGTCAGGTGCAGCGAGTGCCAGGTGGACTTGCCGAAGTCGTGCGTCGGGTCGACGACCACCGCGTCGGGCTCGACGCCGGCCGCCACCGCCCGCGCCGCGGAGGTGGCGAGCGTCGCCACCACGTCCTGCACGACGCCGTCGCGCGGGTCCGCAGGCCCCTCCCCCGGCGCGGCGTCGGCGAGCGGGTACTCCGGGCGAAGCGGGTCGGTGCGTGGCGGGAGCCCGCCGGTGTGCGAGCACACGACGCCGGCGCCGTGCGCGGCCGCGACCTCGACGAGCCGCGGGTCGTGCCCGGCCCACGTGTCGTTGACGAGGTCCGCGCCGGCCTCCAGCACGGCCTCGGCCACCTCCGCGCGCCACGTGTCGACGCTGATCGGCAGGTCGGGGTAGGTGGCGCGCACCCAGGTGACGAGCGGGAGCACGCGCGCGATCTCGGCGTCCACGTCGACCTCGGGGCCACGCCCGGCGCGGACGCCGCCGATGTCGACGAGGTCGGCCCCCTCGTCGACCGCACGCGCCACGGCGGCCCGGGCGGCGTCGTCGTCCTCGTGGTGGACGTGGAAGGAGTCCGGGGTGCGGTTGACGACCGCCATGACGGCCGGTCGGTCGGGCGCGAGGACGCGACCGCGCAGCCGCAGCGGGACCGCGCGGGGCGGGACCGTCCGCGGCTGGGTCACCAGCCGTTGACCTGCTCGTCGGACGGCGGGACGACGCGGCGCGGGCCGGAGGCGCGCTCGGCCTCCTGCTCGGCGGCGGCGTTCGCGGCGAACGCGGCGCGCTCCTCCGCGGCCAGCTCGGCGCCGCGCTCGAGGACCACGCGCACGGCGTCCTCGGCCGAGTCGACGAGCCGGAGGAGCTCGAGGTCGACCTCGTGGATGTTGCCGTGCCCGACGACGGAGGTGCGCAGCCAGTCGATGAGGCCGCGCCAGTACTCGGACTCGACGAGCACGATGGGGAACTCGGTGACCTTGTGCGTCTGCACGAGCGTGAGCGCCTCGAAGAGCTCGTCGAACGTGCCGAAGCCGCCGGGGAGCACGACGAAGCCCTGCGAGTACTTCACGAAGCAGGTCTTGCGCGCGAAGAAGTAGCGGAAGTTCACGCCGAGGTCGACGTAGGAGTTCATCGACTGCTCGAAGGGGAGCTCGATGCCGAGTCCGACGGACAGCCCGCCCGCCTCGTGCGCGCCCTTGTTGGCGGCCTCCATGATCCCGGGGCCGCCGCCGGTGATGACGGCGTAGCCCGCCTCGGCCAGGCCGCGGCCGACCTCGACGGCGAGCTCGTACTCGCGCGTGCCCGGCTTGGTGCGGGCGGAGCCGAACACGCTCACGGCGGGGCCGACCTCGGCCAGCGCGCCGAAGCCCTCGACGAACTCGCTCTGGATCCGCATGACCCGCCACGGGTCGCCGCGCAGCCAGGACGTGTCGTCGTTGGGGGCGAGCAGGCGCTGGTCGGACGTGGTGCGCGGCACCTGCTGCCCGCGCAGGAGGACGGGGCCCTTGCGGTACGTGCGGCGGTGCGGGTCGACGGGCGTCTGCTCCGAGCTCATGGGGTCGACTCTAGGAGGTCAGCCAGGCCCGCAGCCCCGCGAAGCACGCAGTGAGGTCGGAGACGGGGCAGCGCTCGTCGTCGGCGTGCGCGAGCAGCGGGTCGCCCGGGCCGTAGTTGACGGCCGGGATCCCGAGCTCGCCGAACCGGGCGACGTCGGTCCAGCCCTGCTTGGCGGCGGGCGGCCGGCCCGAGGCCGTCGTCGCGGCGGCGACGAACGACGCGAGCGCCGGGCGGTCGAGGCCGGGCCGCGCCCCGCCCGCGACGTCGACCACGCGCACGTCGTGCCCGGCGAAGACCTCGCGCACGTGGGCCTCGGCCTCCTGCGGCGAGCGGTCGGGCGCGAACCGGTAGTTCACGGTGACCACGCACTCGTCCGGGATGACGTTGCCGGCGACCCCGCCGCGGATGCCGACGGCGTTCAGGCCCTCGCGGTAGGTGAGGCCGTCGACGTCGGCCGTCCGCGGCCGGTACGCGGCCAGCGTGGCGAGCACGGGCGCGGCGGCGTGCACGGCGTTGACCCCGCGCCACGACCGAGCCGAGTGCGCGGCCACCCCGTGCAGCACGACCTCCGCGCGCAGCGTCCCGTTGCAGCCGCCCTCGATGCCGGCCGACGTCGGCTCGCACAGCACGGCCGCGTCGCCGGCGAGCAGCTCGGGCCGGGTGCGGGCGATGCGGCCGAGGCCGTTGCGCTCCGCCTCGACCTCCTCGAGGTCGTAGAAGACCCACGTCACGTCGCGCGTGGGTGCGCTCAGCGCGGCCGCGAGGGCCAGCTGCACCGCGACGCCGCCCTTCATGTCCACGGTGCCCCGGCCCCAGATCTGGGCGCCCGGCCCCTCGCCGACGACGCGCGTGGGCAGGTTGCCCGCCACCGGCACGGTGTCGAGGTGACCCGCCACGACGACGCGCTCGGCCCGGCCGAGGTCGGTCCGGGCGATCACGACGTTCCCGTCGCGCAGCACCGACAGGTGCGGCACCGCGCGCAGTGCCTCCTCGACCAGGTCCGCGAGCGGCCCCTCCTCGCCCGAGACCGACGGGACGTCGCACAGCGCACGCGTGAGCGTGACGAGGTCCGCGGAGAGGTCGAGCGCGGGGCGCATGTGGGCACCCTAGCGGCGCGCCGTCCCAGGTCCCGGGCACTTCCACCGGTCGGGCGGGGGGCTGGTCCTAGGCTGGCGCGCATGACCGTTCCCGCCGACGTGCCGCGGACGGCCTGGGCGCACGGGCTCGCCACCGTCACCACCGACGGGCAGGTGCTCGACGCCTGGTTCCCCCGCCCCGCGCTGGGCGCTCCGCCCACCGGGGCGCAGGACGCCGAGCCGCTCCGCCCGGGCCCGCCCGACGAGGTGCGGGGGGTGGCCACCCGGGCCGTCCTCGTGACGATCGACCTGGACGCCCCGCCCGCCGACGTCCCGGACGCCTACCTCCGCCTGCACCTGCTCTCGCACCGGCTCGTGCGCCCGCACGGCCTGAACCTCGACGGCGTCTTCGCCGTGCTGCCGAACGTCGCCTGGACGGACCGCGGCCCGGTCCGGCCCGACGACGTCGACGAGGTCCGGGCGCGCGTGCGGGCCGCCGGCGGCGTGCTGCAGGTGCTCGGCGTCGACAAGTTCCCGCGCATGCTCGACTACGTCGTCCCGTCCGGCGTCCGCATCGCCGACGGCGACCGGGTCCGCCTCGGCGCGCACCTCGCCCCGGGCACGACCGTCATGCACGAGGGCTTCGTGAACTTCAACGCCGGGACGCTCGGCACGTCGATGGTCGAGGGCCGGATCTCGCAGGGCGTCGTCGTCGGCGACGGCAGCGACGTCGGCGGTGGGGCCTCGATCATGGGCACGCTGTCCGGCGGCGGCCGCGTGACGATCAGCATCGGGCGCCGCTCGCTCGTGGGCGCGAACGCGGGCCTGGGCATCTCGCTCGGCGACGACTGCGTCGTCGAGGCCGGGCTCTACCTCACCGCGGGCACGAAGGTCACGCTGCGCGAGGGCGACGAGTCGATGGTGCTCTCCGCGCGCGAGCTGTCCGGCCGCGACGGGCTGCTGTTCCGGCGCAACTCGCTGACCGGCGCGGTCGAGGCGCTGCCGCGGCCCGGCGTCGGGATCGAGCTCAACCCGGACCTGCACGCGAACTGACGATGCCGTCCCGTCCCGCCCCGGCGCGACCGGCCGCCGCCCGGCCGGCGGCGCCGTACGCCCCTCCTGCGGCCTCCGGGGGGCGGCCGCGCACCTCGCGCGCCGCAGCGCGACCGGCCCGGCCCGCCCGACGCCGTCGCCCGCTGCGCGCGCTGGGTCGCGTCGTCCTCGGGCTCGCGCTGTTCGTCGGCGCGATCTGGGGCGGTGCGATGGGCGTCGCCGCGTGGCTGGACCGCTCGGCGGAGCCGCGCGTGACGCGCTGCTCCGCGCATCTCGACGGCACGGACTGGTACCTCGAGCCGGGCCAGGCCGACGTGACGGCGCTGCTCGCGGGCCGGGCGCTCGCGCGCGGCATGCCGGCGCGCGCGCTCACCATCGCGATCGCGACCGGCCTGCAGGAGTCCAAGCTCGAGAACCTCGACCACGGGGACCGGGACTCGCTCGGCATCTTCCAGCAGCGACCGTCGCAGGGCTGGGGCACGCCCGAGCAGATCATGGACCCGGTGTTCGCGACCGAGGCGTTCTACGACGCGCTCCAGCGCGTGCCGGGCTACCAGGACATGGCCGTCACCGAGGCCGCGCAGGCGGTGCAGCGCTCGGCCTTCCCCGACGCGTACGCGCAGCACGAGGTCCGGGCCCGCGCCTGGGCGTCGGCGCTCTACGGCTACTCGGCCGCGGCGGTCACGTGCACGCTGCCCGAGCCCGACGGCGCAGGGGACCCGGCGGCGGTCGCCGCCCGCGTCGAGCGGGACCTGGGGCTGACCGCGGTCCCGGTCGAGGGCGGCGTGCTCGTGGACGCGACGCCGCTCGGCGCCGACCCCGAGCACGCCGAGCGGCTCGGCTGGGGCGTCGCGCACTGGGCGGTCGCCGTCGCCGAGCCGCTCCGCGTGACGAGCGTCGAGCACGCGGGCCGCGTCTGGGACCGCGAGGACGGCTGGGGCCAGCGGCCGGGCGACGACGAGCCGCTCGCCCCGGGCGCCGTCCTCGTCGGCCTCGCCGAGTGACGCCGGCCGACGGTCCTAGCGCTCGTCGATCGGGCGGTACGCGCGCTGCGTCGGGCCGACGTACACCTGGCGCGGGCGGCCGATCTTCGTGGCCGGGTCCTTCATCATCTCCCGCCACTGCGCGATCCAGCCGGGCATGCGCCCGATGGCGAACAGCGGGGTGAACATCCGCGTCGGGAAGCCCATCGCCTTGTAGATGAGACCCGTGTAGAAGTCCACGTTCGGGTAGAGCTTGCGCTCGATGAAGTAGTCGTCGTTGAGGGCGATGTCCTCGAGCCCCATCGCGATGTCGAGCAGGTCGTCGCGCTTGCCGAGCTTGGACAGCACCTCGTCGGCCATCTTCTTCACGATCGCCGCGCGCGGGTCGTAGTTCTTGTAGACCCGGTGGCCGAAGCCCATGAGGCGGACGCCGGCCTCCTTGTTCTTCACGCGCCGCATGAAGTCCGTGGCGTCGCCGCCGGAGTCGCGGATCTCCATGAGCATCTTCAGCACCGCCTCGTTGGCGCCGCCGTGCAGCGGGCCGCCGAGCGCGTTGATGCCCGCGGACACCGACGCGTAGAGGTTGGCGTGGGCCGACCCGACGATGCGCACGGTCGACGTCGAGCAGTTCTGCTCGTGGTCGGCGTGCAGGATGAGCAGCAGGTCGAGCGCCTTCACCATGACCGGGTCGACCTCGTAGAGGGCACCGTTCGGCTGGAACGCCATGCGCAGGAAGTCGGCGACGTAGCCCATGCCGCGGTGCGGGCCGATCATCTGCTGGCCGAGCGCGCGGCGGTGCGCGTAGGCGGCGATGGTCGGGACCTTCGCCAGGAGCAGCACGGTGGCGAGCTCGACCGTGGCGGGGTCGAACGGGTCCACGCTCTCCGGGTAGTAGCCGGGCAGCGCGGACACGGCGCTCGACAGGACCGCCATCGGGTGGGCGTTCGCGGGGAACGCGCCGATGAGCGCCTTGAAGTTGTCGTGCAGGTGGGTGTGGCGCTCGACGCGCTCGACCCAGCCCTCGAGCTGGCCGTGCTTGGGCAGCTCGCCGTGCGTGAGGAGGTAGGCGACCTCGAGGAAGGACGAGTGCTCCGCGAGCTCCTCGATCGGGTAGCCGCGGTAGAGCAGCACGCCCTTCTCGCCGTCGATGTACGTGATCGCGGACTCGCACGAGGCCGTGTTCATGAAGCCGGGGTCGTACGTGACGACGCCGGTCTCCTTCAGCAGGGCCGACACGCCCACGCCGTCGTTGCCGAGGGTGGCCGGGATGCGCGGCAGCTCGAGGGTGGTGCCGTCGACGTGCAGCTCCACGGACGAGTGGACGGTCTGGGTCATGCCCTCCTCCTTCGAGCCGTGCGCGGGCTTTGACCCGGACGGCGTCGTGCCTAGGCGTGGGATGAAAGTACCGGGGCTCGGCCCCGGATGCCCATTCCCGACCCCCGCCGTACCACCAGGCGGCCGAGGGTCAAGGTGAAGTAAAGCAGAAGCCTGCTTCTGGTGTCCGCGTGTTTCAGGTGCCTGTCAACCGGGCACACGCCCGGGCCACGTCGTCGTCGGACGCGGTCAGCGCGACGCGCACGTGCCGTGCCCCCGACGGCCCGTAGAACGCGCCCGGCGCCACGAGGATTCCGAGCTGCGCGAGGTCGGCCACGGTCTGCCAGCCGTCCTGCCCGACGCCGGGCGCGCGCACCCACAGGTAGAGCCCGGCCACGGAGTCGTCCACGACGTAGCCGGCCTGGGCGAGCGCCGCCGTCAGCGCGGCCCGCCGCCGCCGGTACCGCTCCGCCTGCGCGGACACGTGGTCGTCGTCGGAGAGCGCGGCCGTGGCGGCCGCCTGCACCGGCGCGGGCACCATCATCCCGGCGTGCTTGCGGATCTCGAGCAACGCCGCGACGAGGCGCGGGTCCCCCGCGACGAAGCCCGCCCGGTAGCCGGCGAGGTTGGACTGCTTCGACAGCGACTGCACCACGAGCAGGCCCGTGTGGTCGCCGTCGCACACGCGCGGGTCGAGCACGCTGGGCACGCCCTGCGACGCCCAGGGCTCCTCCCACGGCAGCAGCGCGTAGCACTCGTCGGACGCGACGACCGCGCCCTGCGCGCGCGCCGCGGTCACGACCGCGCGCAGCTCGTCGACGCCGAGCACCCGGCCCGTGGGGTTGGCCGGCGAGTTGAGCCAGACCAGCCGCACGTCACGCCGGCCCGACCACGCCGCGACGTCGTCCGCCGGCAGGGCGTCCGCCCCTGCGAGGCGGGCGCCGACGTCGTAGGTCGGGTATGCGACCTCGGGGTGCACGACGACGTCGCCCTCGCCCAGGCCGAGCAGTGCGGGCAGGGTCGCCACGAGCTCCTTCGAGCCGATGGTCGGCAGGACCGCGGCCGGGTCCACGCCAGGGGCGTTGCGGCGTCGGGCGAGCCATGCCGCGGCGGCCTCGCGCAGCGCGGCCGTGCCGTGCGTCGTCGGGTAGCCGGGTGCGTCGGCCGCGGCCGCGAGCGCGGCGCGCACGGGCTCCGGGGTGGGGTCGACCGGGGTGCCGACGGACAGGTCCACGATGCCGTCGGGGTGGCTGCGCGCGACGGCGGCATGCGGGGCCAGCGTGTCCCAGGGGAAGTCGGGGAGCCCCGTGGTGCGGTAGCCCACCTCGGGTCGGCTCAGGCGCCTGCGCCCGGCTGCGGCGGCAGGGCGGCGACGATCGGGTGGTCGTGGTCGATCTGGCCCATCTTGGCGGCGCCGCCCGGCGAGCCGATGGCGTCGAAGAACTCCACGTTGACCCGGTAGTACTCGCTCCACTGCTCGGGGACGTCGTCCTCGTAGTAGATCGCCTCGACCGGGCAGACGGGTTCGCAGGCGCCGCAGTCCACGCACTCGTCGGGGTGGATGTACAGCGAGCGCTTGCCCTCGTAGATGCAGTCGACGGGACACTCCTCGACGCACGCCTTGTCCTTGACGTCGACGCAGGGCTGGGCGATCACGTAGGTCACGACGCGGTCCTCTCGGGCGGGGTCGGGCCTAGTATCCCCCACGGCGAGGCCAGGGCCCGAGCCGAGCCCACGGGGCGTCGGTTCGGGCCGTGGCACGGGCCGTCGGCACGGGAGCGGGGTGGTGGTCGGTGACGGGTCGCGCGGACGCGGCGTGGACGGCGTGGCCCGTGGGCGCGCGGGTCGTCGTGCGGCGCCGCCTGCCCGACGGGAGGTTCTCCGACGCGCTGGGCGAGCTGCTCGCCACCGACCCGTCCGGCGTCGTCGTGCGCACGCGCCGCGGCGACGTGCGCGTCGAGGCGGCCGACATCGCGGTCGGCAAGGTCGTGCCGCCGGCACGCCCGCGCCGTCCGCGCACGGGCGAGCCTGGACCGGAGCGGCCGGCGGACTGAGCGGGCACCGACGCCGGCCGGCGGACCGAGCGGGCCGACCGGCGGACCGAGCGGGCCGGTCGGCGCCCGACGGCGGCGGGGCGCGACGGGGGGCGTCAGCCCTCGGGTGCCCCCTCCTCGGGCGGCGGGCCGCACACGATCCGGTTCTGCGGGCGGTACGTCGTCGTCCACGACTCGTGCTTCTTCTGCACGCCGTCGAGGTACACCGTCCGGGTCACGGTGACGCGGAACCCGGGGTTGCCCGCAGACTGCGGCTCGCACGTCGGCGACTGCGAGTAGACCGTGCGCGGCTGGACCACGTTCGACCGGCCGCTCGTCGTCGTCTCGACCGTGTAGTACGGCGTGCTCCAGATGCGCACGTACACGTAGCCGTCCGCGACCCACGACTGCAGGAGCGCCCCGTACGGGGTGTCGTTGCGCCACCGCAGGTCGATCTGCGGAGCGAAGAGCGTCGACTCGCGGCCCTCCGGGTAGCGGCGGAACCACTCGCTGTGGGGCTGGAACTCCAGCAGGTCGTAACCGGCGAAGAACGCGGCGTTGAACGTCGTGGTCGACATCTGCGAGAGGCCGCCACCCCACGCGTCCGTGTGCTCGCCGTTGACGATCGCGCCCGCCTGCACGAAGCCGTGCGCGGCGTCGATCGGGCCGAGCGCCTCCGACAGGCTGAACTCCTCGCCCGGGCGGATGAGCATCCCGTTGAGCTTCGAGGCGCCGTTGGCGATGTTCCGCGTGCGCCGCGGCTCGCTCGTCAGCGGGGTGCGGAACTCCGAGACGATCTCACGGATGCCGAGGGCCTCGAGCTCGGCGATCGACTCGGCCGGGTCGGCCTCGACGAGCTCGACGGCGGCCGTCCGGTCGCCCGACGACGTCGCCGCCTCCGCGACGGCCTCGGCCAGCCCGTCGGGGTCGAGCGTGGTGCCGGGTGAGCCGGGCACGATGACCGGGCCCGCGTCGGTGAACTCGAACCGCGGCTCCTCGGCCGCGGTGAGCAGGTCGGTCGTGCGCACGAGCACCGCGTCGACGAGGGTCGGGCCGTCGAGCACGAGCGCCAGCTCGCCGTCCTCGGGCACGAACGCGGCCGCCTGCGTGAGCACGTCCACGGGCAGCTCGGCGACCTGGCCCGCGACCTCGACCCGCACCGGGGCGGACGACAGCGGCTCGGCGAGGTCCGTGAGCGCCTCCTCGACGTCGGCGTCGTCCACGTCCGGCTCCGCGGGCTGCGTGGGCAGCTCGAGCGGGCGTGCGGCCGTCAGCCACGAGGAGGCCAGGAGCTCGACCGACGCCTCGACGTCGAGGGTCTCCCCCGTCGCCGACGGCGTGGTCCGCCAGGCGCCGTCCACGAAGGCGAGCTCGCCGTTGGTGGCCGGGGTGGAGAGGGTCTCCACGACGCTCTCGATGCTCTCCGCGAGCGCGGCGCGGTCCACCTCGCTCACGGGCTCGGCCGGGCCGGCGCCGAAGAGCTGGCGCCACAGGCGCGCGGGCTCCAGCCCGAAGCCCGTGACCTGCTCGACCGTCGCCTCGGCGTCGAACGACAGACCGGCGGCGGCGGGGTCCAGGGCGGTGCGCTTGTCGCCGACGGCGACGTCGAGGTCGCCGTGCGCGGCCGCGTCGAGGTCCGCCTCGAGGGTCGCGACGGCCTCGTCGGCCGACAGGCCGCCGATGTCGACGCCCGCGACGGTCGTGCCGGGGGGCACGCGCTCCGACCACAGCCACAGCGCGCCCACGTACGCGCCGCCGAGGAGCACGAGGACCACGGCGGCGACCGCGAGCGCGACGCCGCGGCGGCGACGGCGCGGGCGCGGCATGTCCTCGTCGTCGACCACGGCCCGCGCGGCCACCGGCTCGGGCGCCGGGACCGGCGGGAGGACGACGGTGGGGGCGGGCTCGGGCTCGACGACCGGCTCGGGCTCGGGGGCGGGTTCCGGCTGCGTGACGGCCTCCGGCTCGGGCCCTGCGGCAGCCTCCGGCGCGGGCTCCTCCTCGGGCTCGGGCGGGAGCGGCGGGAGGACCTGCGTGGCGACGGCGTCGGCCGCCTCGTCGGGCTCGGCAGGCGCCTCCGGCTCCGGCTCGGGCTCCGGGGCGGGCGCGGCGTCCGCGGCGGGCTCGGCGCCGGTCTCGGTCGAGGGCGCGGTGTCGGCCTCGGCCCCGGCCTCGACGTCGGTCGCGCCCTCGGCGTCTGTCGCAGCCTCGGGCTCCGCCTCAGTCTCGCTCCCCGCTTCGGGCTCGGCCTCGCCCTCCTGCTCGGCCTCCACCTCAGCCTCGGGCTCCGTCCCGGGCTCGGGCTCCGCCTCAGCCTCGGGCTCCGTCCCGGGCTCGGGCTCCGCCTCAGCCTCGGGCTCCGTCCCGGGCTCGGGCTCCGGCCGGTCCTCGTCCGAGGCCTCGGCGTCCGCCGCGGCCTGCCCGTCGTCGGGCTGCTCCTCGGCCGCGACGTCCGCCCCCTCCGGCGAGGTCTCGTCCTCGGTCGGCCCGGACTCGTCGGCGCCGGTGGGCACGGGCTCGTGCTCAGCCGACGTGGGCTCGACCTCGCTCGGCGGGGCGACGTCGTCGACGGGCGCGGCCTCGTCGTCGGCCGGTGCGTCGGCAGGGGTCTCGGCCACCTCGGCCTCGCCCTCGGCGGGCGTCTCCTCGACCGGCTCCTCGGGCTCCCCCTCGGCCTCGGCATCCTCGGCCTCGGCCTCCGCGGCGTCGGCGTCGACCTGCTCGCCGACGGCGTCCTCTGCGTGGGCGTCGGTCTCCTCGGCCTCGCCGTCGGTGGGCTCGGTGTCGCCGGGCTCACCGGCCTCGGGGGACTCGGCCTCGGGGGACTCGGCGGCGGGCCGCTCGGGCGCGGGCGCGCCCGCGTTCTCCTCGGGACGCTCCTCGGGGCGCTCGTCCCGGCCGGCGTCCGCGCTCTCCACGTCCCCGGGCTGCTCGGCGTGCGACTCGTCGGGCCGCTCGGTCATCGCTCTCCCCTGCTTCGGGCGGACCCCCGTCCGCCGCGCGAGATTCTACGGGCGCCCAGGGGCCCGCCCGTCGGGACCCGCGCCGATCGGGCGGTCGCTGAACCACCGCCGCGGCAGCACCAGGGCGAGGCCCACCACCGCGACGCCCGCGAGCCAGCCGTAGCCGAGCCCGTCGCCGACGACGATGACGTCGTCGCCGGGCCGCACGTACGCCATCGCGAGCACCGTGCCGCCCAGGCCGACCGCGAGCCCGAGCAGCCCCGCGCCCCTCGCCCACGCCCGCACGAGCACCGCGGCCGACAGCACGGTCAGGTACGCGAGCAGCAGCCCGAGCGGCGGGCTGAACCGGTGGATCCCCGTGCCGACCAGCCCCACGAGCACGCCCACGGCGACGCTGCCGAGCACGTGGACGACGGAGCGGGCGGAGACGCGGCGGGCGGGCACGACGGCAGGCTATCGGTCGACGCCCACGGGCCAGCGCACGTCCTCCGCACGGCCTACGGCCACCCGGTACGCCTCGGCGCGCAGGATCGGCTGCAGCACGCCGTCGCTCAGGGCGAGGTGCCCGACGGCGGCCCCCGCGGCGACCGCGTCCGCGGTGCCCCACGTCGCGACGGCCTGCACCTGCGTGGCGTGCGCGCGCAGCGCCGCCGCGACCCGGTCGAGCACGGCCGCGGCGTCCACGCGCAGGTCCACCCCGGCGGGCGGCACCGCCGCCGACGGCGGCAGGCGGTCGGGGCCCGGGCGGCGCAGCCCGGGCGGCGGCTCCGGGAGGCGGGCCTCGGCGTCGGCCCGGGCCGCGGCGTCGACCGCCGCCCAGAGCACCACCGGCACGCGGTGCGGCGCGCCCGGGACACCGGCCGCGGAGTCGGCGGCGAGCTCGACGGCCCGCATCGCCACCCGGTGGGCCTGCACGTGGTCGGGGTGGCCGTAGCCGCCGCCCGGCTCGTAGGTGACGACGACGTCGGGGCGCCGCTCGCGCACGAGGCCCGCCAGGCGCGCGGCCGCCTCGTCCACGGGCGCCGCGGCGAACGCGGCGGGTCCGGCGTCGGGCGCGGCTCCCGCGCGGCCCGGGGCGAGCCAGACCATGCCCGAGTCCTCGTACCGGTCGGGCCGGCCGTCGTCGGGCGCCGGGGCCAGCCGGTCGAGGAACGCGTGGTCGGCGACGCCGAGCGCGGCCAGGGCGGCGGCGAGCTCGCCCTCGCGGTGCGCGGCCAGCGCCGGGCCGTCGCCCTCGAGGTGCGCGAGCGCGGGCGGGATGACCTCGCCGCGCTCGCCGCGCGTGCACGTCACCACCGTGACCGGGGCCCCCCACGCCGCCCACGTCGCCAGGAGCGCTCCCGTGGACAGGGTCTCGTCGTCCGGGTGCGCGTGGACCGCGAGCAGCCCGCCGGGGGTCATCCGCGCCGGGCGCGCGCCGCGATCTTCGCGCGCTCCTCCTGGTCGAGCACGACCTTGCGGATCCGGACGACCTCCGGCGTGACCTCCACGCACTCGTCGTCGCTCGCGAACTCCAGCGACTCCTCGAGCGTGAGGCGGCGCGGCGGGGTGAGCCGCTCGAGCTCGTCGCCGGTCGACGAGCGCATGTTCGTGAGCTTCTTCTCGCGCGCGACGTTGACGTCCATGTCCTCGCTGCGGGAGTTCTCCCCGACGACCATGCCCTCGTACACCTCCTCGCCGGGCGCGACGAAGAACGTCCCGCGGTCGGCGAGCTGGATGAGCGCGTACGCGGTGACCTGGCCGGCGCGGTCCGCGACGAGCGAACCGGTCGAGCGGGCCTCGATCGGGCCGGCCCAGGGCTCGTACCCCTCGGCGATCGACGCGGCGATGCCGGTGCCGCGCGTCTCGGTGAGGAACCGGGTGCGGAAGCCGATGAGCCCGCGGGCCGGGACCATGAACTCCATCCGGACCCAGCCGGTGCCGTGGTTCGCCATCGTGATCATGCGGCCCTTGCGGGCGGCGAGGAGCTGGGTGACGGTCCCGAGGTACTCCTCGGGCACGTCGATCGTCAGGTGCTCCATCGGCTCGTGCTTGACGCCGTCGATGGTCTTCGTGACCACCTGCGGCTTGCCGACCGTGAGCTCGAAGCCCTCGCGACGCATCTGCTCCACGAGCACGGCCAGGGCGAGCTCGCCGCGGCCCTGCACCTCCCAGGCGTCCGGGCGGTCGGTCGGCAGGACCCGCAGGGACACGTTGCCGACGAGCTCGGCGTCGAGCCGGTCCTTGACCTGGCGGGCCGTCATCTTGTGGCCCTTGCCGCCCTTGCCCGCGAGCGGCGAGGTGTTGATGCCGATCGTCACCGCGATCGCCGGGTCGTCGACGGTGATCGGCGGCAGGGGGCGCGGGTCGTCCGGGTCGGCGAGGGTGTCGCCGATCGTGATCTCGGGGATGCCGGCCACGGCGACGATGTCGCCCGGGCCGGCCTCCGCCGTCGGGACCCGCTCGAGCGCGCGCGTGGCGAGCAGCTCGGTGACCCGCACGTTCGAGATCGCGCCGTCCGCGCGCACCCACGCGACGGTCTGGCCCTTGCGGATCGTCCCGTTGTGGATGCGCAGCAGCGCGAGACGGCCGAGGAACGGCGACGCGTCGAGGTTCGTCACGTGCGCCTGCAGCGGGGCCGACTCGTCGTACGTCGGCGCCGGGATGCGCTCGAGCAGGGTCGCGAAGAGCGGCTCGAGGTCCGGGCTGTCGGGCAGCGCGCCGTCGGGCGGGGCCGTGAGCGACGCCCGGCCGGCCTTCGCCGACGCGTACACCACGGGCACGTCGAGCACGGCGTCGAGGTCGAGGTCCGGCTGGTCCTCGTGCAGGTCGGAGGCCAGGCCGAGCAGCAGGTCCGTGGACTCGTGCACGACCTCCGCGATGCGGGCGTCCGGCCGGTCCACCTTGTTCACCACGAGGACGACGGGCAGCTGCGCCTCGAGGGCCTTGCGCAGCACGAACCGCGTCTGCGGCAGCGGTCCCTCGGACGCGTCGACGAGCAGCAGGACGCCGTCGACCATCGACAGGCCGCGCTCGACCTCGCCGCCGAAGTCCGCGTGGCCCGGGGTGTCGACGACGTTGATGGTCACGCCGTCAGGCTGCCCGACCGCCGCCGCGGCGGGCCCGGCGTACCGGACCGCCGTGTTCTTGGCGAGGATCGTGATGCCCTTCTCGCGCTCGAGGTCCCCCGAGTCGAGCGCGCGCTCGGCGACGTGCGCGTGCTCGCCGAACGCGCCCGACTGCCAGAGCATCGCGTCGACGAGGGTGGTCTTGCCGTGGTCCACGTGCGCGACGATGGCCACGTTGCGCAGGTCCGAGCGCACCGGCATCCAGGGTCTCTTCTCTCGAGCGAGGGCGGGACGACCGACGGCGGCCGACGGGCGATGCTACCCGTGGCCGCCGTCGGCGTCGTGCTGTGGTGCGTGTGGTGCTGTCTGTGGTGCGCGTGGTGCTGCGGTGGTGCGGCGGTCCTACTCCGCGGCGGCGGTCGCCGCGGCGAGGCGGCGCGCCTCCTCCTCGAGCAGCCGGTCGCGCGTCTCGCGCCGGATCTTCTGCTCGGCGGGGTTGGGGACCGGCACGGCCGCGAGCAGGCGGCGCGTGTAGTCGTCCTGCGGGTTGCGCAGGATCTGGTCGCGCGGGCCCTGCTCGACGAGCTTGCCGTTGTGCATGACCGCGATCCGGCTGGACAGGATCTCCACGACCGCGAGGTCGTGGCTGATGAACAGGCACGCGAAGCCGTGCTCGCGCTGCAGCTCCTGGAACAGCTCGAGGACCTTGGCCTGCACCGACACGTCGAGGGCCGACGTCGGCTCGTCCGCGACGAGCAGCTTCGGGCTCAGCGCGAGGGCACGGGCGATGCCGACGCGCTGGCGCTGGCCGCCCGAGAGCTCGTGCGGGTACCGGTTGCGCATGCTGCGCGACAGGTGCACCTGGTCGAGCAGGTCCTCGACGCGGCGGTTGAGCTCGGCCCCACGGGCGATCTTGCGGAGCAGCAGCGGCTCACCGATGGACTGGCCGATCGGCAGTCGCGGGTTGAGCGACGAGCCCGGGTCCTGGAAGACGATCGAGACGTCCTTGCGCAGCTCGCGCAGGTCGTCCGGCGTGATGCCGGCCATCTCGCGGCCGTTGATGCGCAGCGAACCCTCCGCGACCGGCAGCAGGCCGACGACGGCGCGGCCGACGGTGGTCTTGCCCGAGCCGGACTCGCCCACCAGGCCGACGACCTCGCCCCGCTTGATGGTCATGGAGACCCCGTCGACCGCGCGGAACGCGGGGATGCGGCCGCGACCGGGGTACTCGATGACGAGGTCGCGCGCCTCCATCGCGAAGACCGTCTCGCCCTCGGCGGTGGCTGGGGCCTCCTCGCGGGGCGACGTGGTCGCCGGGGCGCGGTCGGCGCCGTCGGCCTCCTCGGCGCCGTCGGCCTCCTCGGCCTCGGCGAGCGCCGCGTCGCCGCCCACCGTCGCGCCCAGGTGGGGCACGGCGGCCAGCAGCTGCTGGGTGTACGGGTGCTGCGGCCGGTAGAAGATGTCCTCCGCCGTGCCCTGCTCGACGATCCGGCCGTCCTTCATCACGAGCACGCGGTCGGCGAGGTCGGCGACGACGCCCATGTCGTGCGTGATGAGGATGATCCCGGAGTCGATGCGGCTGCGCAGGTCGCGCAGCAGCTTGAGGATCTCGGCCTGGACCGTGACGTCGAGCGCCGTGGTCGGCTCGTCCGCGATGAGCAGCTTCGGGTCGCAGGACAGCGCCTGGGCGATCATCGCGCGCTGGCGCTGGCCGCCGGAGAGCTGGTGCGGGTACTTGTCGACCGAGTGCTCGGGGTCCGGGATGTCGACGAGGCGCAGCAGCTCGATGGCGCGCTCGCGCGCCGCCGACGGCCCCATGTCGAAGTGGGTGCGCAGGGTCTCGATGATCTGGAAGCCGACCGTGTAGACGGGGTTGAGCGCCGTCATCGGCTCCTGGAAGATGACCGCGACCTCGTTGCCGCGCACGCGGGAGAGCTGCTTGTGGGACAGGCCCACGAGCTCCCGACCGGCGAGCTTCGCCGAGCCGCGGGCGCGACCGTTCTGCGGCAGGAGGCCGATGAGCGACATCGACGACTGCGTCTTGCCGGAGCCGGACTCGCCGACGATGCCGAGGACCTCGCCCGGGCGGACGTCGTAGTCCAGGTCGATCGCGGCGGGGTACCACTCGCCCTCGACGAAGAAGTCCACGCCGAGGCCGCGGACCTCGAGGATCGGCGCCTTGGTGGCGGTAGCCGGTGCGTCAGTGACCACGCCGTGCCCTTTCGTGACGTGCGCCGGTGAGGCGCGGGGTCGTGCCCGCAGCGGCGACGGCGGAGGCCGTCGCGGCGGGGACGAGACGTTCTGCGACCATGGGACCGTGCCGGTGCCCGTGAACGAGACAGTGACCTTCCAGCCCGCGTTCGCACGCGGCCTGACGATCGTGGTGGCGGTGCTCAGCGCCGGCGCGCTCGGCTGGACGGCCGCCGGCGACCCGACGACGGCGCTGCGCTACCTGCCCGTGTTCCTGCTGGTGCCGGTCGCGACCTGGGCGCTCTACGGCCGCCCGGCGGTCGTCATCAGCGACAGCGGCGTCGAGCTGCGCAACGTGACCCGCACCGTCGAGCTGCCGTGGCCGGCGATCGTGCGCATCGACACCAAGTACGCGCTCACGCTGGAGACCGCCTACGGCGTCTTCGCGGCGTGGGCCGCGCCCGCACCGAGCCGCACCGCGGTCCTCCACGCGACGCGGTCGCACGTGCAGCACCAGCCCGAGAGCGCCTACTACGCCGGCGGGGTGCGCCCTGGCGACCTCGCGGGCACCGCGTCCGGCGACGCCGCCGGCTACCTGCGCCGCCGCTGGGAGCAGCTGCGCGACGCCGGCTACCTCGACGACCCGCGGCTCGAGCGCGACCGGCCGCGCGTGCGCTGGCACCTCGGCCCGGCGCTCGCGGTGGCCGTGCTGGCCGTGGCCGCGGTCGTCGTGCCGCGCCTCGTCTGAGCGCGTCCGGTCCGTCACCTGGTCAGTCACCTGCCGCGCTCGTGGCGGGGGTCGCCTCGGCCGCCCGACGGCGGTTCGCCCGCTCGGCCGCACGGTCCATCGCGCGCTTGCTCGGGATGCGGCGCTGGCGCGGGTCGAAAGCGTCGCGCAGGCCGTCACCGATGAAGTTGATGCACAGCGCGATGAGGACGATGAACAGACCCGGCCACCAGAACAGCCAGGGCCGCGTGGCGAAGGCCGTCTGGTACTCGGCGATGAGCGTGCCCAGCGAGACGTTGGGCGAGCGGATGCCGAAGCCGAGGTAGCTCAGCGCGGTCTCGAGCAGGATCGCCGACGCCATGAGGAGCGTCGTGTTGACGATGATCACGCCGACCGCGTTCGGGAGCATGTGCTTGAACATGATCCGGCTGCTGCTCGCGCCGGCGACGCGGGCGGCGTCGACGAACTCGCGCTCGCGCAGCGAGAGGAACTCCGCGCGCACGAGGCGGGCCATCGAGGTCCACGTGACGAGGCTCAGCGCGACGGCCAGCAGGAACGCGTTGGCGCCGCTCGAGCTGACCAGGCGGCCGAGGATCGCGCCGATCATGATCACCGGGATGGTGATGACCATGTCGGTGAAGCGCATGAGGATGTTGTCGATGCGGCCGCGCATGAAGCCCGACACGGCACCCATGACGATGCCGATGGTCGTGGCGAGCAGGCCGACGACGACCATGACGATGAGCGACTGCTGGGCGCCGCGCATGACGCGGGCGAACACGTCGCGGCCGAGGTTGTCCTGACCGAACGGGTGGTCGCCGATCGTCAGGCCGCCGGAGAACGACAGGGTCGGGGACCCGCCGGGGTTGACGACGTCGTCGAACTGCGTGGGTGACCACTTCCACCAGCCGGGGATGGGGCCCCAGCCGATCGAGGTCGTCACGAGGAGGACGACGAGGATCAGGACCGTGGCGGCGGTCATCGCGCCGCGGTGCCGCAGGAAGCGGCGGAGGACGATGCGGCCCTGCGAGAGGCCCTCGACCTCCTTGAGCTCGATGGCGTTCTCGATCGAGTTGCCGATCTCGCTCTGCGCGTCGTCGCTGAGGACGCCCTCGGGCGTCGTCGGGTTCGGGCTCGGGACGGTCATGCGTTCACCCGGATCCTGGGGTCGAGAGCGGCGTAGACGAAGTCGACGACGATGTTTGCGACGACGAGCGCGGTGCCGACGACGATGAAGTAGCCCATCGCCGGGTTCGCGTCCGACGTCGCGAGCGAGTGCAGGAAGAGCGTGCCCATGCCGCTCCACGCGAAGATGCGCTCGGTGATGATCGCGCCGCCGAAGAGGTAGGCGATGTCCAGCGGCACGATGGTGGCCAGCGGGATGAGCGCGTTGCGGAACGCGTGCCGCACCGTCACCACCCGCTCCGGGAGGCCCTTGGCCCGCGCCGTCCGGATGTAGTCCTGGTTCATCACCTCGAGCAGGCTCGCGCGGGAGTAGCGCGTGTACGACGCGAAGGTGATGAGGATGAGGGCCGTCGTCGGCAGCACCAGGTGCGTGAAGGTGTCGAGGGTCTCGACCCAGAAGTCGCCCTGGAGGCCGGGGGTCTCGGCGCCGATCGTGGCGATCGGGCGGCCCGCGACGCGCGACGAGCGGCTGTAGACCTGCCAGACCTGCATCACGCGGTCGACGAAGATCAGCGCGCCCACGACGACGGCGGTGATGGCGCCCGCGCGCATCGACTGGCGGCGGTCCGGGCCGCCGAACAGCCAGCCGATGAGGACGCCGGAGCCGATCGCGACGAGCGCGAGCAGCACGATCATGAGCCCGGTGGCGTACGGGAAGAGGAACTGCAGCGGCCACCAGAGCAACGCGCCGAGCAGCGCCACCGAGAGCGAGGTGTACAGCGCGCGGCGGTTGCGCAGGCCGGCGGCGAGCGCGGTGATCGCGAACGCGGCGCCGATGCCGAGCAGGCCGATCGCGACCGGGCCGAGGCTCGGGTCGAGGAACCACTTCGTCGCGGAGACGAAGGCCATCGCCGCGGCCGTCGCGGCGGCGGAGACGAGGAACGTGATGCCGCGCCGTCGCCACGGTCCCCCGACGATCGCCTGCCACAGCAGGCCGCCGATCACGGAGATCAGGACGATCGTCGAGGGTGAGAAGACCGGGTTGCGCAGGAAGTCGTTGAAGCCGATCGCGCCCCACAGCTTGAGGAGCACGGCGACCCAGAACGAGGGCAGCGAGTACAGCAGGAACGCCATGAAGGTGACGCCGTAGTCGAAGCCCGAGTACTGCCGCAGCGCGGACGCGATGCCGACGACGACGCCGAGGCCGACCGCGATGAACGCGGCCGCGCCGACGAGCTGCAGCGTCGAGGGGATCGCGGTGCCGAGCAGGGCGGTCACCGGCTGCCGGTTCACCCAGCTGTCGCCGAGGTCGCACTGGCCGACGACGCAGCCGGCCACGCCGCCGAGCCACTTCGCCCACCGCACGGGCGCCGGGGTGTTGAGGTCGAGGTCCCGGATGCGGGCCTCGATCAGCGCCTCCTTGTTGGGCGCGGTGCTCGTGCGCAGGTCCTCGAGCGGGTCGAGCGCGAGCGCCAGGAGCATGTAGACGATGAACGTCGCGCCCACGAGGACGATCGCGGACGACAGCAGGCGCCGCCCGAGGAACGTGAGGATGGGTGCGCTCGCCCGCAGGCGGCGCCGTGGCGTCGTCGGGCTCGCGGGCGTGGCCGACGCCGGCTCGGGAGCCTCGACGGCCGCCTGGCCGGTGACTGAGGTGGCCATGGGGTTGTGCACCTCGCTGGGGAGTAGATGAACGGCGTGAGTCTACGCGGACGTCCGCCGGGCTCCCTGGGCGGGTGGGCCCGCCACGGGAGCCGTGGTGTGTGACGCTCGGCACGATCGCCGGTCAGGAGCGCTGATCGCGCAGCCGCGGGCCGGTGGCCGACGTGCCTGCCCGGCCGGGCCGTGCTCGCGCGGCGGGGCCCCTACAGGGTACGCCCGCCGCCGGCCGGCCCTCGCGCCGGGCCCGGGCCGCTCGAGGCCCGGGCCCGGCACGCCGGTGGGGTACCGCGACCGCGGTACCCCACCGGTTCGTGCATCAAGGCGTCAGGAGCGGATCAGTCGTTGCTGCCGGGGACGTCGAGGCTGTCCTCGGGGCTGATCTCCCACTCCCAGTAGTTCCAGAAGATCGTCGGCGACAGCGGGATGAAGGACACGCCCTCGAGAGCGCTCCGCCACGCGACGACACCGGGGAACTGGAAGATCGGGATCGAGAAGCCCTCCTCGTTGAGGATGGACTCGATCTCGATGATGAGCTCCTTCTCGACCTCGGGGTCGGTGTTGGTGCTCAGGGTCGCCCACAGGTCGTCCATCTCCTGCGAGCTGTAGCCACCGAAGTTGTTGATGCCACCGGTGACGAAGTTCGCCTCGGCGTTCAGGGCGAAGGTGCTGGTGGACTGCCAGCCGAAGAGCGACGCGTCGTACGTGTCGGTCTGCGACAGGCGGGCGCCCCAGCCGTCGTCACCCTCGTCGATGACGTTGAAGCCGACCTCGGCGGCCGAGGCCGCGATGAGCTCGTACTCGTTGGCACGACGGACGTTCGACGCGCCGTAGAGGAACCGGACGTCGATCGGCGTCTCGACGCCGGCCTGGGCCAGGAGCTCCTTGGCCTTCTCGCGACGCTCCTCGTCGGTGCCGCCGTAGAAGTCGGAGCCGTTGTTGGCCACGACGTCGTCGTACGCCGGCGAGCCGGGGACCTGCGTGTGCGAGTTGCGCAGCCGGGCCTCGGGGTTGAGCGGGAGGATCAGCTTCTCGAGGATCTCGTCACGCGGGACGGACAGGAGGAAGGCCTGGCGGACGAGCCGCGCGGTCTCCTCGTCGCCGCCGTAGGTGGCCGCGTCGAACGGGCCGCCGTTGTTGAAGATGACGTCGACGTGCTCGTACGTGCCCTCTTCCTGGGTCGTGTACTCGATGCCGTCGATGCCCTCGAGTGTCGAGATGACGTCGACCGACGACTGCGGCTGGATGAGGTCGACCTCACCGTTCTGCAGAGCGGTGACCGACGCCAGCGGGTCCTCGGTGTAGCGGATGGTGATCGACTCGACCTTGGGAGCCGGCTCCCACTCGATGTCGTCGCGCGCCGTCAGCGTGAGGTACTGGTTCTCGACGAAGTCCGTCATCACGTACGGGCCGTAGGCGAGGTACTTCAGCGGGTCGTCCGGGAGCGAGGTGAAGTTGAAGTCCTCGTTCCAGGAGCGGGCGATCTTCGAGAGGTCCTCGGTGTTGTTCTCGAAGAAGGCGTCGATGACGCGCTGCTTGCCCTCGGCACCGTCCTCGCCGACCTCGACGCCCAGCGCGATGTTCGCGATGGCGTGCGCGGCGATCGGCGACGGGACGATCGTGACCTCCCAGTCGGCGCGCGGCTCGTCGTAGACGAACGTCACGGTCTTGCCGTCGTTGGAGATCTCCGGGTTCTGGGTGATGAGGTTGATGCCGTTGGACGAGGAGTCGAAGTAGACGCCCTCGTCGGCGTTGGTCACGTTGCCCTCGTCGTCCGTCTCCGGCTCGATGGTGTCGAACTTGTCGTTCTGCGCACCCCAGGCGAGGATCAGGTCCGCCGCGTCCACGGGCACACCGTCAGACCAGGTGAGGTTCTCGTTGATGGTGTACTCGACGGTCAGCGGGTCCTCGTTGACGATCTCGTAGGTACCCACCGACGGGTTCGGCTGGAGCTCCAGGTCGCCGTCGTAGTAGTTGAAGAGCGGGTTGGTCAGGTACAGGACGTTCGCGTTGGTCGTCGCGTTGCCGATCGACGTGAGGTTGTTCTGCGAGTAGAACGGCTGGTTCCAGCCGACGCTCACCGCGGTGTCCTCGACGATCTCGCTCCCCTGCGGGGTGGCGCACGCGCTGAGCACCAGCGCGCTCGTCGCGACGATGGCGCCGGCGGCGCCGAGTCGTCTGATCTTCACAAGTTCCTCCTGACGGATGAGGTTGGGGCCCGAACCCGCGCACGGGGACGCGAGGGTGAAGGGGCGTCCACCCTTGGATTGGGCGAGCGTACAGCCGCCGATCCGGGCAAAAGTGGCACCGGCCACGACCGTTCGTGATCGTTACCTTTTCGATACTACCCGGTAGTTCTCATCATCCGAGACGCCGCGTCTCGGCGTCGTCGCAGGTCAGCGCGTTGCGGCGCCGACCATGACGGGGAAATCCGTTGACATGGCCCGGTCGGGCGCAGGGATCCGCGCAGCCGATGGCCTCGGAGGCGTGCCCGGCGACGGAGACCGTCGTGGCCGACCCCGGTTCGGGCGAACCGGGCAGACCGTCCGCCCCCGGACGAAAAACCCGGGCCCGGGACCTGTGGCCCTGGCCACCCGTGGAACGGCCCGCAGACCCGTGTGACGTTCGTCTCGACCCGTCGCGGACGCGCACGCGGCGCGGTCCCGGGCGCGAAGCGGGGACGTTCGGGGACGCGAAGCGGGGTGGGTCCTGGCGCGAGCCGGGTGGGTCCGGGCGCGAGCCGGGTGGGTCCGGGCGCGAGCCGGGTGGGTCCGGGCGCGAGCCGGGTGGGCCCGGGGGTGCGAACCGGGGGGCGTGCGTTCCCGCGGCACGAACCCGGGGCGGACGGCGCGGCACGCTCCTAGGGTGGACGGGTGCACCTGCTCCACATCGCCCACCAGGCCGACTGGCAGCACGCGCTCGAGACCGGCACCTACGAGGTGTCCACCCGCGGGGCCACCCTCGCCGACGTCGGCTACGTCCACACCTCCTACCCCGAGCAGCTCCCCGCCGTGGCGCGGGCCGTGTACGCCGACGACCCCGAGCCGCTCTGCGTACTCGTCATCGAGGAGTCGCTCGTCCTCGACGCGGGCGTGCGCATCGAGCTCGAGGACGGCGGCGACGGCGAGCTCTACCCGCACGTGTACGGGCCGATCCAGCGCGCGTGGGTGGTGGACGTGCGCCCCGCGTCGTTCGACGCCGAGGGGAACCTCCTCTACTAGGGCGCCCCGCGCCGTCGGGCGGCGGGGCGCCGTCGGGCCGACCGCCTCGCCGGGACTTCCCCCAGGGCGCCGACGCCGGAGGGCACCTGGCGGGTGTCCGCCCCCGGGGGGCAGGCTGGGCGGATGGGAGAGGCGAAGTCGGACCTGCACCGGTACCTGCGCCAGGGGCGCGAGGCGCTGGTCTGGAAGCTCGAGGGCCTGTCGGAGTACGACGCGCGGCGCCCGCTCACCCCGACCGGCACCAACCTGCTGGGCCTGGTCAAGCACGTGGCGAGCGTCGACGTCGGCTACCTCGGCGAGTGCATGAGGCGCCCGTTCCCGGAGCCGCTCCCCTGGTTCGACGACGACGCCGAGCGCAACGCCGACTTCTGGGTGCCGGCCGACGTGTCGCGGGCCGACGTGCTCGGCCTCGCCGAGCGCGCGTGGGCGCACTCCGACCGGACCGTCGAGGAGCTGCCGCTGGACGCCGTCGGGCACGTGCCCTGGTGGGGCGACGGCGGGCGCGAGGTGACGCTGCACCGCCTCCTCGTGCACATGGCGACGGAGACGCACCGGCACGCCGGGCACGCGGACGTGCTGCGCGAGTCGATCGACGGGGCCGTGGGGATGCGCCGCGACGCCCTCAGCCTCCCCGGCGACGTCCCGCCCGAGTGGTGGGCGCAGTACGTGGCGCGCGTCGAGCAGGCCGCGCGCGACGCCGTCGGCTGAGGCTCGAGGGACGTCCCCCGCCCTGCGGCCTCGCCGCGCGAGCGTGTCGGATGGTCGAACTAGTGTTCGAGCCCGACGTTCCGACGGCAGCAGGAGGGGACGATGCGCGTGCTGGTGGCGACGGAGGCGACGCAGGGCGACCGGGAGGACGACTACTCCTGGACAACCCCCGGCGAGCTGGTCATGTTCGGCGCGGTCTGCGCGAGCGACCTGCGCGGCACCGGGCAGCCCTGCGGGTGCGGCCGCGCGTTCGCGGGCCTGCACTCCGAGCGCGCGACGACGACGGCGGAGGTCGCCGAGTGGCCCGGGTCGCTCGACGACCTGGTGCTCGCGTTCCGCGACTCGCTCGCCCGCGGCGGCTGGCTCGACGTCGGTGGGACGCCCGAGGAGGTGACCGGCGTCGTGCACGAGGCGGTCATGGAGGTGCTGCTCGTGGCCGACCGCTACCCCGTGGGGACCGTGATCGGCACGAACCTCGGCCGCCAGTACGTGCGTCAGCGCGCCTCGGCGCGCTGACGCACATACTGGTCAGGCGGGCGCGCGCCCGGGCGGGCCCGAGCTCAGGAGGCACGCGCTCAGGCGGGCTCGAGCTCAGGCGGGCTCGAGCTCAGGCGGACTCGAGCTCAGGTGGGCTCGACCGGGAGCCAGAGCTCGCACGTCGCGCGCGTCTCGGTCAGCTCGAGGTAGCGCAGCATCGACGGCCCGGGCCGCAGGCGCCACGGGTTGGACGGGAACCAGTCCGTCGCGGTCGCCGCCCACGTCCGCTGGAGGGCGTCGGGGAACGGGCCGGACGAGTGGAAGACCGCCCAGGCACCGGCCTCGACGGGGATCGTGTCGAGGTCGTCGGGCACGGGCGTCCCGGCCTGCACGGCGACGCCGTGCAGGTAGGTGAGCGGCGAGCCCTCGGGGGCGTCGGGCTCGAGGCCCGCCGACACGGCGAGGATCCCGGCGGGATCGGTGTCGTTCAGCTCCTTGAGCCGGGCGTGCGCCTCGGGCGGGAGCGAGGCGACGTGCCGCTGGATGTGCGGGTTCACGCCGTGGTGCACGAGCGGCACCTCGGCGGCGTGGCCGACGAGCACGAAGGCGGGTCGGTCGGTGATGGTGACGTCCATGGGGGTGCTTCCCTCCACGCTCAGGCGGAACCTGAGCATCGGTTGTGTGCTGAGCGGACCCCCGTCGCGGCGCACGTCGGCCGGGCCGGTCCCGTGCACCGCACGGAACGCACGCCCGAACGCCTCGGTCGAGCCGTACCCGTAGCGCACGGCGACGTCGAGCAGGCTCGGGGCGCCGCGCACGAGGTCGGCGGCGGCGAGCGTCATCCGTCGCCGGCGCACGTACTCGGACAGCGGCATGCCCGCGAGCGCCGAGAACATCCGGCGCAGGTGGTACTCGCTCGTCGCGTGCTCCCGGGCGAACGCCGCCAGGTCGACGGGTTCGTCCGGGTGTCGCTCGACGAGCTCGACCAGGGCGTTCAGGGTGCCGATCACGGGTCCTCCTTACCCGACCACCGTGCCCGTGGCGAGCGGGAGCCCGCCCGACCATCGGTGCCGCGTCCGGTCGGGCGTGGCCGCCCCGCAGGCGCCGGGACGACGGGAGGCCCGGCCCGCCCCGGCGTCGGGGGCGGACCGGCCTCCTCGGGCGCGCGGGCGTCGTCCCGCCGGCCTCCCTGGGCCGCGCGGGGCGTCGTCGCGCGAGCGCTGGTCAGGCGCGCGGGTCGACCAGGATCTTCACGGCTGTCTCGTTGCGGTGGATGAGGGTCTCGAAGCCCTCGTCGATGAGGTGGTCGAGGCCGATGACGCCCGTGATGAACGGCTTGAGCGACACCTTGCCGGACTGGACGAGCTTGATCGTCTCGGGGTGGGAGTTGACGTAGGCGATCGTGCCGCGCAGGTCGATCTCCTTCAGGACGAGCTTCTGGATGTCCAGGCTCGCGGGGTGACCCCAGATCGACTCGACGACGATGACGCCGGTCGGTTTCACCGCGTCGACGAGGGTGTCGAACGCAGGCTGCACCGAGGTGCACTCGAAGCCGACGTCGGCGCCGCGGCCGTCGGTCAGCTCCTTCACCGCCGCGACGACGTCGGTCTCGCGCGGGTCGAACACGTGCTGGGCGACGCCGGTCTCGAGCGCCTTGGCACGGCGCAGCGGGCTGGGCTCGGAGATCGCGACGGTGATGCCCTCGGCCACCAGGACCGCAGCGGTGAGCAGGCCGATCGGGCCCGCGCCGGTGATGAGGGCGACGTCCCCCGCCTTCGCGTCGGACCGCTTGTAGGCGTGGTAGCCGACGGACAGCGGCTCGATGAGCGCCGCCTCGTCCAGCGGGATGTCGCCGACCGGGTGCACCCAGCGGCGCTTGACGACGATCTTCTCCGACAGGCCGCCGCCGCGGCCGGCGAGGCCGATGAAGTTCATGTCGGGCGACAGGTGGTAGGCGTCGTTCGCCTCCGACGTGTCGACGTCGTCGCGGATGATGTACGGCTCGACGACGACCGAGTCGCCCGGCTCGAGGTCGGTGACGCCCTCGCCGACCGCGTAGACCACGCCGGACATCTCGTGGCCCATCGTGATCGGCGCGCACTCGCCGGAGATGGGGTGCGGGTGGCCGGCCGGCGGGATGAAGATCGGGCCGTCCAGGTACTCGTGCAGGTCGGTCCCGCAGATGCCGCAGTAGGCGACGTCGATCCCGACGGTCCCGAGCTCGACGGTGGGCTCGGGGACGTCCTCGATCCGGATGTCCCCGCGGTCGTAGTAGCGCGCGGCCTTCATGGTGCGTCCTTTCGCTGACGAGCCGGGGCGTCCCGGTCATCAGTGGCCGACGCTGTCCCGCCTCGGGTTATCGGCGGTGTCTGCCGCCTAAAAGGACAGTAGGCCGGTGCGCTCGCGGGGCCCACCCAGGGGCCCCGTCCCGGCGTGATCTCGGCCACGCGGGAGGTCCCGCCGCGACGCGCCCAGCAGCGGATCCCTGGCCCCGGTGCCGAGCCTCAGGAACGTTGCCAGCGGGCCCCTGGCCCGGGTGCCGAGCCTCAGGAACGTTGCCAGCGGGCCCCTGGCCCGGGTGCCGAGCCTCAGGAACGCTGCCCCCCAGCATGTGCTCGACCCGCTCCAGCAGCTCGTCGACCTGGGCTAGTTCGTCGCCGCGCGCGAACGTGACGGCACGGAAGCGGACCTTGCGCACCTGCTCGGCGGTGAGCGACACGTCGCCCGGACGGCCCTCGTCCAGGTGCGTCAGCGCGGCCACGACCTCGTCGAGGAGGTCGTCCACGCCGGTGACGCAGTAGCCCTGCCCCGCGCGACGCCCGAGTGCCGCGCGCCCGGTCAGACGTTGAAGCGGAACTCCACCACGTCGCCGTCGGCCATGACGTAGTCCTTGCCCTCGATGCGCGCCTTGCCGGCCGCGCGGACCGCGGCGACCGAGCCGGCCTCGACGAGGTCGTCGAAGCTGATGACCTCGGCCTTGATGAACCCGCGCTCGAAGTCGGTGTGGATGACGCCCGCGGCCTGCGGCGCGGTCCACCCCTGCTTGATGGTCCAGGCGCGGGCCTCCTTGGGCCCGGCGGTGAGGAACGTCTGCAGCCCGAGCGTGTGGAAGCCGACGCGGGCGAGCTGGTGGAGGCCGGGCTCGGACTGGCCGGACTCCACGAGCATCTCGGCGGCGTCCTCCGGGTCGAGCTCGACGAGCTCCGCCTCGAACTTGGCGTCGAGGAAGACGGCGTCGGCCGGGGCGACCAGCGCGCGCAGCCGCTCCTGCATCGCCGTGTCCGCCAGGCCGGCGTCGTCGGTGTTGAAGACGAAGATGAACGGCTTCGCCGTGAGGAGCTGCAGGTCGCGCAGCGCCGCCGCGTCCACGCCCGCTGCGGCGAGCCGGTCGCGCGCGGCGAAGACCGTGACGCCCTCCTCGAGCACCTTCTGCGCCTGCTGCGCGGCGGTGAGGACGGCCGGGTCGGTCTTCTTGCCGCGCACCTCCTTCTCCAGGCGCGGCACCGCGCGCTCGAGGGTCTGGAGATCGGCGAGGATCAGCTCGGTGTTGACCGTCTCGATGTCGTCGGCGGGGTCGACGCGGCCCGCGACGTGCACCACGTCGTCGTCGGCGAAGGCGCGGACCACCTGGCAGATCGCGTCGGCCTCGCGGATGTTCGCGAGGAACTTGTTGCCCAGCCCCTCGCCCTCGGACGCGCCGCGGACGATGCCGGCGATGTCGACGAAGGAGACGGTCGCGGGGACGATCCGCTCCGAGCCGAAGAGCCGCGCCAGCGTCTCCAGGCGCGGGTCCGGGAGCGGGACGACGCCGAGGTTCGGCTCGATCGTGGCGAACGGGTAGTTGGCCGCCAGCACCTGGTTGCGGGTGAGGGCGTTGAAGAGGGTCGACTTGCCGACGTTGGGCAGGCCGACGATCCCGATGGTGAGAGCCACGGGCGGAGAGTCTACGTGGGTGCGGGCGGGCCGCCGTCGGGAGTCGGCGGGAGGATCGGTGCCCGACGGACGGGGCGCCGCCGTCGGGAGTCGGCGAGGGGATCGGTGCCCGACGGACGGGGGGCGCCGCGGTGCGGTCGTCGCGGTCGCCGCCACCGGCCGCCGCCGCCTGGGACGGTTTCGCCGACGGCGTACGGGAAGTTCGCCCGATTCGTACACCTGTTCGACGAGATGCCCTATCCTCGAGGCATGGCGGTGCACGAGGCGGGGCGCGGGCTCGAGGAGGCCGCGCGCGCCGTCGCCCGGGTCGCCGCCCGGGCCGCGGACCTGGCCGCCGACGAACGCGCCGCCCTGCTAGGGGCGCTCGACGTCGTCGGCGGGGTGCTCGCGACCGCGCGGGCCGACCTCCTGGCCGCCCAGCGCGAGAGCGGCGCCTGGCGCGCCAAGGGCGACCCGACCTTCGAGGCGTGGCGGGCGCGGACCTCCCGGGCCGGGATGCGCGCCGCGGCGACCGAGGTGCGGCGCGGCGAGGTGCTGACGTCGATGCCGTCGGTGCGCGAGGCGGTCGAGTCCGGCCGGGTGACGGTCGAGCACGTGGACGTCGTGGCGCGCACGGCGGCGACGGCGTCGGAGCCGGTGCGTCGGGCGCTCGCCTCCCCCGAGGGCCAGGCAGAGCTGCTGCAGGTCGCGACGCGCGTGGACGCGGGACGGTTCGCGCGGGCGGTCGCCCGGTGGGCGGCGGCGCTCGACCGGTCCGCGCTGGAACGTGGCCACCAGGCGCAGCGGGCCGCGCGGTTCCTCAACCTCGCGGAGACGCCGACGGGCACGCGGGTGTCGGGCCTGCTCGACTCCGTGGCGGGGCACCGGCTGCGGCTCGCCCTGGAGGCGGTCGCCGGGAAGCCCGCGCCCGACGACGAGCGCTCCCCCGAGCAGCGGCGCGCCGACGCGCTCGAGACGCTGGCCGGGGCGGCGCTCGCCATGACCTCCTCCGGCGGCGTGCCCGTGGGTCCGCGGGCCTCCGTGACCATGGTGCTGCGCGAGGAGACGTGGGCCGCGCTGCGTCGGACCGCTCGGGGTGGGGACGTCGCGCGGGGCGGGGACGCCGGAGGCGCGGTGGCGCCCGCGACGATCGACGACGACGCCGCGCTCCCGCCGAGCGAGACCGCGCGGCTGCTGTGCGACTGCGAGCTCACGCGGGTGGTCGTGGACGCGCAGGGCCAACCGCTCGACCTCGGGCGCGCCGTCCGGCTGCACACGCCCGCGCAGCGCCGCGGGATCACGGTGCGCGACGGCGGGTGCTTCTGGCCCGGGTGCGGCGCGCCGACCCGGTGGTGCGAGGTCCACCACCTCGCCTGGTGGGACCGCGACGACGGCCCGACCTCCGTGCTCGACGGGGCGCTGGCCTGCTCCTTCCACCACCACGAGCTGCACCGCCGCGACCTCGTGGTCACGCGGTACCTGCTGCCCGCGGGCGCGCGGGCGGGCGAGAGCGCGGTGCGGTACGTCGTCGCGACGCCCGAGGGGCGCGTGCTCGCCGACGGTCGGCCGGCCGACGCGGCAGGCGAGCCGCTCGGGACGGCGGTGCGGCGCTGGGTACCCGGTCACGGGGCCGTCGACCTGACGGGAGCCGGCCGTTCCGGCCCGCCCCGCCCGCCCGGGGAGCGACGACCGATGGACGGGCCGTCACCCGGGGAGCGACGACCGATGGACGGGCCGTCATCCGGCGAGCGACGACCTGTGTACGGACCGCCGCCGCGGACGGGAGGCTCGGCGCCCCCGCCGCCGCGGCCGAGGGCAGGCCCGGGCGCGCGACAGGGCGGCGCGCGACAAGGCGCGCGACAAGGCGCGCGGCCGGGCGTACGGCAGGGCGCTGTCGCGCCCGCGCGGCCCGGATAGGCGCGCGGGCGTGCTGACCTGGGGCGACGCACCGCACGGGGCGGCGTCGTGTCGGTGGGCGCTGACAGCCTGGCCGCATGGAGATCGTCATCGGGGTGGTCGCGCTGGCCGTCGGGCTCGTCGGCGGGTGGGTGCTGGGCATCGTCCGCGCCGCGGAGCGGGTGCGGCGCGCGGAGGTGCGCGCGGCGGAGGCGACCGCGCGGCTCGAGGCGGAGCGCCGGATCGCCGACGAGCGGGTCGCGGCGGCGCAGGCCGACGAGGCGCGGCTGGCGGAGCAGTTCCGGGCGCTCGCCGCCGACGCCCTGCGCGCCAACTCCGAGCAGCTCATGCTCGCCGCCGAGGAGCGGCTGCGCCGCAGCCAGGAGGTCGGCGCGGCCGACCTCGCGCAGCAGCAGGACGCCGTCCGGCGCCTCGTCGAGCCGCTCACGCGCACGCTCGACCAGGTCAAGGCCGAGGTCGCCACCGCTGAGCGCGCCCGGCTCGAGGCGCACGCCGCCCTCGCCGAGCAGCTGCGCGCCGTGCGGGAGTCCTCCGAGCTGCTGCGCTCCGAGACGGGACAGCTCGTCACCGCACTGCGCGCCTCGCAGGTGCGCGGCCGCTGGGGCGAGGTCCAGCTGCGCCGCGTCGTCGAGGCGGCCGGGATGCTCGAGCACGTCGACTTCGTCGAGCAGGCGCACCTGGCCACCGACGACGGCGCCCGGCGGCCCGACATGGTCGTCCACCTCGCCGGGGGCAAGCACGTGGTCGTCGACGCGAAGGTCGCCGTCGTCGGGTACCTCGACGCGATGCAGGCCACCGACGAGGCCGTGCGCGCGGAGCGGCTGGCCGCGCACGCCCGGCACATGCGCCGCCACATCGACGACCTCGCGGCCAAGGAGTACTGGGAGCAGGTCGCGCCCGCACCCGAGTTCGTCGTCATGTTCGTGCCGGCCGAGGCGTTCCTGCACGCCGCGCTCGAGGCGGACGCGACGATCCTCGAGCACGCCATGGAGCGGAACGTGGTCCTCGCGACCCCGATGACGCTCGTCGCGATGCTGCGCACGATCGCCTACGCGTGGCGGCAGGACGCGCTCGCCGCGAACGCGCAGCAGGTCCTCACGCTCGGCCGCGAGCTGCACGGCCGGCTCGCCACCCTCGGCGGGCACGTCGGGCGCCTCGGCCGCCAGCTCGACGGCGCCGTGCGTGCCTACAACGAGACCGTCAGCTCGCTCGAGTCGCGCGTGCTCGTCAGCGCCCGGCGCCTCGCCGAGCTCAAGGTGACCGACGCCGACCTCGACGCCCCGGCGCAGATCGACCGCGCCGCGCGGCAGGTGCAGGCACCCGAGCTCGTCGCGGGCGACGAGCAGCGGGTCGTCGCGCTGGGCTGATCCGGGCAGCCCCAGGCTGATCCGGGCCGCCCCAGGCCGACGCGGGCCGCACCGGAGGGCCGGCTGGACCGGGTCGAACGACGAGTCCGGCTCGACCGGCTGGACCGGCTCGACCGACGAGACAGCTAGACCGGCTCGACCGACAGCTGCCGGCGCGCCCCGCGGGCAGGGCGGCCGGGCGCCTGACCGGCGGCCTTGAGGTCGGCGCGCAGCTCCCGCGGCAGGGAGAACATGAGGTCCTCGGTCGCGGTGCGCACCTCGGTCACCTCGCCGAACCCGAGCGAGGCGAGCCGCTCGAGCACGTCGCGGACGAGGATCTCGGGCACCGAGGCGCCCGACGTCACGCCGACCGTCCGGACGCCGTCCAACCACGCCGGGTCTATCTCCTCGGCACGGTCGATGCGCACGGCCGCGCCGGCGCCCGCCTCGCGGGCAACCTCCACCAGACGCACCGAGTTCGACGAGTTCGCCGACCCGACCACGATGACGAGGTCCGACTCGGGCGCGAGCTTCTTCACCGCGACCTGGCGGTTCTGCGTCGCGTAGCAGATGTCGTCGCTGGGCGGGTCGGCGAGCAACGGGAAGCGCTCGCGCAGGCGCCGCACCGTCTCCATCGTCTCGTCGACCGACAACGTGGTCTGGGAGAGCCAGACCACCTTGGCGGGGTCGCGCACGACGACCTTGTCGACGTCGTCCGGGGAGTTGACCACCTGGATGTGGTCGGGCGCCTCGCCCGAGGTGCCCTCGACCTCCTCGTGGCCGTCGTGCCCGATGAGGAGGATGTCGTAGTCCTCGGCGGCGAACCGCACCGCCTCCTTGTGCACCTTCGTGACGAGGGGGCAGGTCGCGTCGATCGTCTGCAGGCCGCGGGCGGCCGCGGCGGCGTGGACCGCTGGGGAGACGCCGTGCGCGGAGAACACGACGCGGGCGCCCTCGGGCACCTGGTCGGTCTCGTCGACGAAGATCGCGCCGCGCTCGGCGAGCGTCTCCACCACGTACTTGTTGTGGACGATCTCCTTGCGCACGTACACGGGCGGGCCGTAGTGCTCGAGCGCCTTCTCCACCGCGACCACGGCGCGGTCGACCCCGGCGCAGTAGCCGCGCGGCGCCGCGAGGAGCACGCGCCCGCGGGCGGGCACGTCGGCGCGCTCGGGAGCAGGCCCGGACGGGGCGGCGTCGTGGGGGGTCACCGCCTCAGTCTACGTAACGGGGCGCCGGCCGCCCCGGCGGGGCGTGGGCGCCCGGTGGGCGCCCGGTGGGCAGGCTGTGAAGATCCGGGCTCGCTGTGAAGATCCGGGCTCGCGGCGACGCCACCGGGGTTGACGGCCCGTCAACGTCCAGGCCCGTGGGAGCGACACCCCCGGGGCACCGGCCCGCCAACGTCCAGGCCCGTGAACGTCCAGGGCCCGGGGGCGACGTCCGCAGCGGATGGCAGGCTGGTCCCGTGACCGACGCCGCCGCCCCCACCCCCGCCCGGGCCCCGGCTGGCGCGCCGGCACCCGGCACCTCGGCCCCGGGCACGCGCGCACCCGGCACGCCGGCCCCGGGCGCGCCCGCCGCCCGCGGGGCGCTCCCGCCGCGCGCGGCCGACACGACGCCGTCGGCGCCGTGGCCCCTGCGGCACCTCTCGGCGAAGATCGCCGACTACGTCCACCGGATGCCGAGCGTCTGGGTCGAGGGGCAGGTCGTCCAGCTCAACCGCCGCCCCGGCACGTCGGTCGTGTTCCTCACGCTGCGGGACACCGACGCCGACGTGTCCATGCCGGTCACCGCGCACGTGCGCGTCCTCGACGCCGCGACCACCCCGGTCGAGGAGGGCGCGCACGTCGTCCTGCACGCGACCCCGACGTTCTGGGCCAAGCGCGGGAGCCTGTCCCTGCAGGCGGACGAGATCCGCGCCGTCGGGCTCGGCGAGCTGCTGGCCCGGATCGAGCACCTCAAGCGCGTGCTCGCGGCCGAGGGACTGTTCGACCACGCCCGCAAGCGCCCCCTGCCGTTCCTGCCGCGCGTCGTGGGCCTCGTGTGCGGGCGCGAGTCGAAGGCCGAGCACGACGTCGTCGTCAACGCGCGCGCCCGGTGGCCCCAGGTGGAGTTCGAGATCCGCGAGGTCGCCGTGCAGGGCCCGGCCGCGGTGGGCGAGGTGTGCCGGGCGGTGGCCGAGCTCGACGCGGACGACCGGGTCGAGGTCATCGTCATCGCGCGCGGCGGCGGGTCGGTCGAGGACCTGCTGCCGTTCAGCAACGAGACGCTCGTGCGCACGGTCGCCGCGTGCCGCACGCCCGTCGTGTCCGCGATCGGCCACGAGACCGACACCCCGCTGCTCGACCTCGTGGCCGACCACCGCGCCTCCACGCCGACCGACGCCGCGAAGCGGATCGTCCCCGACGTCGGCGAGGAGCGGGCGCGCCTCGGCCAGGCCCGCACGCGCATGCGCCACGCGATCGAGGGGCTGCTGCGCCGCGAGGCCGAGCGGCTGCACGCCGTCCGCAGCCGGCCCGCGCTGGCCCGCCCCGAGGCCCTGCTCGACGTGCACGCGCGGCACGTGGCCGACCTGCGCCGCTCCGCCTGGCGCGCGCTCGACGTGCGCGTCGCCGCCGGCGCCGCGGAGGTGCGACACCTGGCCGCGCAGGTCGCGGCCCTCTCCCCCGCCGCCACGCTGGAGCGGGGCTACGCGGTCGTGCAGCGCGACGACGGCCGGGTGGTCCGCTCGCCCGACGACGTCGCCCCGGGCGACCGCGTCCGCGTCCGGCTCGCGCGTGGCAGCCTCGCGGCCCGCGTCGAGGAGCCGGACGAGGGATCGTCGGCCGAGGCGACCGGCGGGTCCGCCCGCCGGGGCGCCCGGCGTCCCTGACTGCGGGTTTACTGGTCCCGTGAGCGACACGCCCCGCCCCGTCCAGGACCTCACCTACGAGCAGGCGCGCGACGAGCTCGTCGCCGTCGTCGCCCGGCTGGAGGCCGGGGGCGAGACGCTCGAGGCCTCCCTCGCGCTGTGGGAGCGGGGCGAGGCGCTGGCCGCGCGCTGCCAGGAGTGGCTCGACGGCGCACGCGCCCGCCTCGAGGCCGCGCGCGCCGGTCAGGACGCGGGCCGCGAGCAGGGCCGGGACCAGGCCGCGGCCGCCCGGGCCGGTGACGACGACGCCGGCGACGAGGCGTGAGCACCCCGAGGACCCGGCGATGACGACCCGGCCCGCGCCCGACGAGCACGGCGAGCACGGCGGCGCCCCCGGTGCGGGCGGCCCCGGCGCGGACGTCCTCGAGCCCGCGTACCGGCCCGGCGCGGAGCACGCGCCCGACGCCGCGGTGGGCGCCGCCGACCGGCGGGTGCTCGTCGTCGGCGAGGCGCTCGTCGACGTCGTGCACCACCCCGACGGCACGGTGACCGAGCACCCCGGCGGCAGCCCCGCGAACGTCGCGCTCGGGCTCGCGCGGCTCGGTCGCGGCGTCGACCTGCTCACCTGGCTCGGCCGGGACGCGCGCGGGCGGCTCGTCGCGGACCACCTGTCGGCGTCGGGCGCGGCGCTGGTGCCCGGGTCCGACGGCGCCCGGCGCACCTCGGTGGCCACGGCGCACCTCGGCCCCGACGGCGGCGCCACGTACGAGTTCGACCTCACCTGGCGGGTGCCCGAGCGGTGGGCGTCCCCGCCCGGCCCACCCCTGGCCGTGCACACGGGGTCGATCGCGGCGGTGCTCGAGCCCGGCGGGCCCGACGTCGCCAACATCCTCGCCGCGCACCGCGATTCGGCGACCCTCACCTACGACCCGAACGTGCGGCCGTCGCTCATGCCGCCGCCCGAGGCGACCCGGCCCGTCGTCGAGCGCCTCGTGGGGCTCGCCGACGTCGTGAAGGTGAGCGAGGAGGACCTCGCCTGGCTCGCCCCGGACGACCCGGACGGCCTCGCCGACTCGTGGGCGGCCGCAGGCCCGGCGCTCGTCGTCGTCACGCGCGGGGGCGCGGGCGCGACGGCCCTCGGCGCCGGCGGCCTGCGCGTCGACGTGCCCGCGGTCCCGGTCCCCGTCGCGGACACGGTCGGCGCGGGTGACGCCTTCATGTCGGCTCTGCTCGACGGGCTGTGGTCGGCGAACCTGCTCGGCCCTGCCCGACGCGCGGCCCTGCGCTCGGCCGACGCCGGCACGGTGCGCCGCGTGCTCGAGCGGTGCGCCCTCGCGGCGGCGATCACGGTGAGCCGGCCCGGCGCCGACCCGCCGACGGCGGCCGAGCTCACCGAGCGCGGGGTCTGACCACTCGACCCGGCCGCCCGCGCGGGGTGACGATGGCGGCCCCGGGACCGCGCGGCCCCGCCGGCAGCGAAGGAGCCCCGCATGGTCCCCGACGTCAACCTCTGGGCAGTCCTCCTGGCCACCCTGTCCACGCTCGTCGTGGGCTCGGTCTGGTACACGCCGAAGGTGTTCGGCACGTACTGGGGGCGCGCCGCCCGCGTCGACGCCGACGCCGCCGCGCGGCGCGGGGTGTGGCCGATCCTCGTCACGGTCGCCGTCAGCTTCGTCACCGCGTGGGTGCTCGCCGGCGCGACGACGATCGCGCACGAGTTCTACGAGGGGACCTACCTCGTCGACGCTCTCGTCACAGGCGTGCTGCTGTGGGCGGGGTTCACCGCCGCCCGGATGATCACGCACGACGCGTTCGAGGTGCGGCCGGCCGGGCTGACCGTCCTCAACGTGGCGCACGAGCTCGTCACGGTGCTCGTCATGGCGGTGATCATCGGGGTGATGGGCATCTGAGCAGAGCACCTGAGCCGGGCATCTGAGCCGGACATCTGAGCCGGGTACCCGAGCAGGGCACCTGAGCCGAGGCGTCCGTGCCGGGTACCTGCGTCGGGCACCCGAGCCGCCCCGCTCAGGTCGCGGCGTCCGCCCGGTGCGCGCCGTGCGGCCGGTCCTCCCCGCGGTCCTCCCCGCGGTCCTCCCCACGGGCCCTGCTGCCGGGCTCCCCGCGGCCCTCCCGTCCGGGCTGCCCGCTGCTCTCCCCGTTCGTGCGGTCCCGCGCCTGCGCCCGCTCGAGCGAGGCGCGGCGCAGCTCCTCGTTGCGCTCGTCGATCCTGCGCGCCTCCTCGTCGTCGCGCGTGAGGTTCTTCCCCGACTCGGGGTCGAAGACGAGCAGCCGCGCCGGGTCGAACCACAGCTCGGCCCGGTCGCCGTCGCGCACGCGTGACTCGGCGCTCAGCGCCACGACGACCTGCGAGCGCATCCCCTCGCCGTCGAGGTCCCGGTCGAGCTCCTCGAGCGTGGCGGCGACCTCGGGCTCGGTCTCGAACGGGATGTAGGCGTAGAGCTCGGCGCCCAGCCACTCGGTGACGTCGACGTCCGTCTCGAAGCGCACGCCGGCGTCGGCCTTCACGTCGTCGAGCAGGGTGGCGTCCTCGACGTGCTCGGGGCGGATGCCCACGATGACGAGCGGACGGTCGCCGACGGCGGCGCGCAGGCGGTCGTCGAGCGGCACGTCGGCGATGGGCAGGTGCAGCACGTCGCCCTCGACCCGGCCGGGCAGGAAGTTCATCGGCGGCGAGCCGATGAACCCGGCCACGAAGAGGTTGGTGGGCTGCTCGTAGAGGGCGCGCGGCGAGGCGACCTGCTGCAGCTCGCCCTTGCGCAGCACGGCGACCCGGTCGCCGAGCGTCATCGCCTCGGTCTGGTCGTGCGTGACGTACACCGTCGTCGTGCCGAGCCGGCGCTGCAGGCGGGCGATCTCCGTGCGCATCTGCCCGCGCAGCTTGGCGTCGAGGTTGGACAGCGGCTCGTCGAAGAGGAACGCGTCGGCCTCGCGGACGATCGCGCGGCCCATCGCGACGCGCTGCCGCTGGCCGCCGGACAGGTTGCCCGGCTTGCGCTCGAGGTGCTCGGTGAGCTCGAGGCGCTCGGCGGCGCGCGTGACGCGCTCGCGGATCTCCTCCTCGGTGAACTTGCCCTTGGTCAGGCGCATCGGGAACGCGATGTTCTCGAAGACCGTCAGGTGCGGGTACAGGGCGTAGTTCTGGAACACCATCGCGAGGTTGCGGTCGCGCGGCGCCTTGTCGTTGACCCGGGTGCCGTCGATCTCGAGGTCGCCGGACGTGATGTCCTCGAGGCCGACGATCATCCGCAGGATCGTCGACTTCCCGCAGCCGGACGGGCCGACGAGGATGACGAACTCGCCGTCGGCGATCTCGAGGTCGACGCCCTTCACCGCGAGGAAGCCGTCGCCGTACTCCTTCACGACGTCCCGCAGGACTATCGAGGCCATGGTGCGTCTCCTCGGGTCGGTGGTCAGCCCTTGACGGCGCCCTGGGTGAGGCCCGCGACGATCTGGCGCTGGAACAGCAGGACGAGCACGACGACGGGGATGGTCACGATGACCGCCGCCGCCGAGATGGAGCCCGTGGGCTCCTCGAACTGGGACGCCCCCGTGAAGAAGGCGAGAGCGGCCGGCACGGGCCGGGCCCGCTCGGTCGACGTGAGGGAGATGCCGTAGACGAAGTCGTTCCAGGCGATGAAGAACGCGATGAGCGCGGTGGTGAAGACGCCCGGCGCGGCGAGCGGCACGATCGCCTTCCGGAACGCCTGCCACGCGGTCGCGCCGTCGACCTGGGCGGCCTGCTCGAGCTCCCAGGGGATCTGGCGGAAGAACGCGGTCAGCGTCCAGATCGAGATCGGCAGGGTCAGCGACAGGTACGGGATGACCAGGCCGGCCCACGTGTCGTAGAGGCCGATCGCGCGCCACACGTTGAACAGCGGGGTGACGATCGAGATGACCGGGAAGATCGAGACCGCGAGCGCCGTCGTGAGGATGACCCGCTTGCCGCGGAAGTCGAGCCGCGCGATCGCGTAGGCGGCGAACGTCGCGAGCACGACGGCGATCACCGTGGCGATGAGCGAGATCCCGATCGAGTTGCGCAGCGCCGACAGGAAGAGCCCCTGGGCGTCGCCGACGAGGATCTGCTCGTAGTTCGTCCACGACCACTGCGCCGGGAGGAACTTCCCCGAGTTCAGGTCGCTCGGCAGCTTGAAGCTCGTCGCGAAGATCGCCGCCACCGGGAACAGCGCGTAGACGAGCACGAGGACGGTGATCACCGCCCACCAGGCCTTCTGCCGCCGCGTCAGCGCGCCCACGGGCCCACCCCCTCGGTCATGGCCGGGCGCCGCGCGCTCACCGCTCGCCCCTGGCGCCGGCGAGGTCGACCTTGAACACCTTGATCGCGCCGAACGCGAGGCCGACCACGCACAGGAACAGCAGCACCGAGATCGCCGAGCCGAGCCCGATCTCCAGGCGCTGGATGGACTGCCGGTACGCGAGGAGCGACAGCACCTCGGTGTTGTTCGCGCCGGCCGTCATGATGAAGACGTTGTCGAAGATGCGGAACGCGTCGAGGGCGCGGAACAGGACGGCGACCATGATCGCAGCCTTCATGTTCGGCACGATGACCCGCCGCAGGACCTGCCACCAGGTCGCGCCGTCGACCTTCGCCGCCTCCTCCAGCTCGGTCGGCACCTGCGCGAGGCCGGCCAGCAGCAGCAGGGAGATGAACGGCGTCGTCTTCCAGATCTCCGACAGGACGATGACCGTCAGGCTCGTGCCGGTGCCGGCGAACCAGTTGAGGTCGGGGTCGATGCCGGGCACCCAGTCGAACCACGAGTTCACGAACCCGCTGTTGATGTCGAAGGCGTAGAACCACGCGAACGCCGAGACGACGGTGATGATCCCGTAGGGCACGAGGATCGCGGTGCGCAGGACCCCGCGCAGGGCCTTGACCGCCCGGTGCATGACGAGCGCGAGGGCGAAGCCGAGCACGAGCTCGACGACGACGGTCACCACGGTGATGAGCGCGGTCACGCCGAGGTTGCGCCACCACACGACGTCGGTGAGCACGACGGCGTAGTTGCCCAGCCCGACGAAGCGGCGCTCGTCGGGTGCGGTGAGGCGGAAGGAGAACAGCGACTCGTAGACGGCCTGCAGGATCGGGTACGCCGTCACGGCGAGCATGACGACGAACGCGGGGCCGGCGAGCCACCAGCCGAGGCGGCCCTCGGCGCGCACCCGGTCGGAGCGGACCGGGGCGGGGCGGCGGCCCTCGGCGCGGGTCGGCCGCGCGGTGCGGCTCTCGGCGGTCGGGGCGGTGGCGCTGGTCACAGGAGCTGCTCCCCCCTCAGGACGGCGGTGATGAACTCGCCGGAGCGGCGGGGCGTCGTGTCGGGGTCGACGGCCGACGGCGGGTGCCACGTCTGCTGCAGCCCCCCGGAGACCTCGTTGTAGTACGGGGTCTGGGGGCGCGGGGCGGCCTGCTCGAGCGACTGGCGGACGAGGTCCGCCATCGGGAAGGCCTCCTGCACGGCGGGGTCGTCGTAGGCGGCGGTGCTCGAGGGCGGGTTGCCGTCGCTGACGAAGTACTCGGCCTGGTGCGCGGGGTCGACGATGCACTCGGCCGCGGCGTAGGCGAGGTCGACGTGGTCGGAGAACGCGCCGACGGCGAGGTTGATCCCGCCGTAGGGCGGCCGGGCGTCCTGCCCCTCCACGGTGGCCGGGTACAGCGCCCAGCCGACGTCGTCGAGCACGGCCTGGTCGAGCTGGCCCGCCTCGACCGCGGACTGCATGGCGGGCCAGACGAACGGCCAGTTGACCATGAACGACCCGCGGTCGCCCTGGAAGATCGAGAAGGTGTCGTTCTCGTCCGCCGTCGGCAGTCCGGGTCCGCCGAGCCCTCGCGTGCCGATCTCGGACAGGATGCGCGCGGCCTCCCGGCCGGCGTCGGTGTCGAGCGCGAGGCGGACCTCGTCGGCGGTCGCCTCGGGGTCCTCGAGCACCTGCCCGCCCGCGCCCGTGACGAGGGCGTTGATCCACACGGTGAGCGACTCCGCCCGGGTGCCCTGCACGCCGAGCCACGTGCCGGTCGCGTCGGCGGCCTCGATGAGCTGGTCCCACGTGACGGGGCCCGACGACGGGTCGATCCCCGCCTCCTCGGCGACCGAGGCGCGGTACCAGAGGAGCTGGGTGTTCGCCCAGAACGGGACGGTGACCAGCTCGCCCTCCCAGGAGGCGCCCTGGAGCGCACCCTCGACGACGCCCTCGCTCACGCGCTCGGCGAGGTCCGGCGGCATCGGGGCGAGGAACCCCGCGTTCGCGAACTCGGGGATGAACGGCGGGTCCAGGCTCATGAGGTCGATCGAGTCGTCGTGCGCGGCGAGGCGGCGCGCGAGCTGGTCGCGCTGGCTGGACGCCTCGCGCGGCAGGCCGGCGGTCTCGATGACGTACTCGCCGCCCGCGGCCTCGGTGCAGGCCTGAGCGATGCGCGCCTGCCCGCCGGCGTCGGGGTTGGTGTACCAGGTGATCACGGGCGGGCCGGACTCGCCGCCGCACGCCGCGAGCGCGCCGCACGCCAGCGCCACGACGAGCGCGCCGGAGGCCGCCCTGGTCGACCGTCGCCGTCGGCTCACCGCCCACCCCCTCGCCGGGCCCGCCGTCGGCCCCGAAGTCCCTATGGCACCTCGACGACGCCGGTCCCGCCACCGGAAGGCGAGTCGGGGCGCACGGACGGGGCCGTGGGCCGGGGCGCGTGGGCCGCTCGGGCTCCTCGCGCGAGAGGGGTCCTGGCGTCTTGCGGGCCGAGGACCGGTCGGCACGCGGGCGAGGGTTTGCCAGGATGGCCGCCATGCCCACCCCCACCCCGGCCGCGGCGTGGCGGGAGCTCCTCGCCGGGAACGACCGCTTCGTGCACGGCGTGATGGAGCACCCCGCGCAGGACGCGCGGCGCCGCAGCTCGATCAGCACCGCGCAGCACCCGTTCGCGGTCGTCTTCGGCTGCTCGGACTCGCGGGTCGCGGCGGAGATCGTCTTCGACCGCGGGCTGGGCGACCTGTTCGTCGTGCGCACCGCGGGGCACGTCGTGGACACGACGGTGCTCGGCTCGATCGAGTTCGGGGTGTCCCTGCTGGGCGCCCCGCTCGTCGTCGTGCTGGGCCACGACTCGTGCGGCGCGGTGGGGGCCGCCGCGCACGCGCTGCGCACGGGGGAGCTGCCCGACGGCTTCGTGCGGGCCGTCGTCGACCGCGTGCTGCCGAGCATCGTGCACCGGCCCGAGCCGGGCTCGGGCGCGGGCGGCGGGACCGACGGCGCCTCCGTCCGCGGGAACCTCGCGACCGACCCGGTCGCGCTCGGCCGCGAGCACGTCCGGCACACCGTCGACATGCTGCTCGACTACTCCGCCGCGCTGCGCACCGCCGTCGACGAGGGCCGCTGCGCCGTCGTCGGCGCCGAGTACGCCCTCGGCGAGGGCCGCGTGCGGCCCGTGGTGACCCGCGGCCTGCCCACGGCGCACACCGACGAGCCCACCGACCAGCCCACCGACCAGCCCACCGACCAGCCCACCGACCAGCCCACCGACCAGCACACCGACCAGCCCACCGACCAGCCCACCGACCAGCCCACCGACGACGATGGGAGCATGTCCGCATGACCGAAGCACCCGCCGGGTTCCGCGTCGAGCACGACACGATGGGCGACGTCCTCGTCCCCGCCGACGCCCTGTACCGCGCCCAGACGCAGCGCGCCGTGGAGAACTTCCCGATCTCGGGCACGCGGCTCGAGCGGCGTCACATCGAGGCCCTCGCCCGCATCAAGAAGGCCGCCGCACTCGTCAACGCGCGCCTCGGCGTCCTGCCCGACGACGTCGCGGGCGCGATCGCGGCCGCCGCCGACGAGGTGGCCGCCGGCGAGCACGACGCGCACTTCCCGGTGGACGTGTACCAGACCGGCTCGGGCACCTCGTCGAACATGAACATGAACGAGGTGCTCGCCACGCTCGCCACGACGCGCCTGGGCCGGCCGGTGCACCCGAACGACCACGTCAACGCGTCGCAGTCGTCCAACGACGTGTTCCCGACGTCGGTGCACGTGGCCGCGGCGCTCGGCGTCGTGCGCGACCTGCTCCCGGCGCTCGAGCACCTCGACGACACGCTCGAGGCGAAGGCGGGCGAGTTCGCGGACGTGGTGAAGTCCGGCCGCACCCACCTCATGGACGCCACGCCCGTGACCCTCGGCCAGGAGTTCTCCGGCTACGCGGCCGCCGTGCGCCTCGGTGCGGAGCGGGTGACCGCGGCGATGCCGCGCCTGACCGAGGTCCCGCTGGGTGGCACGGCCGTCGGCACGGGGATCAACACCCCCGCCGGGTTCGCGGCGCAGGTCATCGAGGCCCTGCGGGCCGACCTCGACCTGCCCCTCGTCGAGGCCCGCAACCACTTCGAGGCGCAGGGCGCGCGCGACGGCCTCGTCGAGCTGTCCGGTGCGCTGCGGACCATCGCGGTGAGCCTGACCAAGGTCTGCAACGACCTGCGCTGGATGGGCTCCGGGCCGAACACGGGCCTCGCGGAGATCGCGCTGCCGGACCTGCAGCCGGGGTCGTCGATCATGCCGGGCAAGGTCAACCCGGTCATCCCCGAGGCCGTGCTCATGGTGTGCTCGCGGGTCGTCGGCAACGACGCCACCGTCGCCTGGGCGGGCGCGAGCGGGTCGTTCGAGCTCAACGTGCAGATCCCGGTCATGGGCCAGGCGCTGCTCGAGTCGATCCGGCTGCTGGCGAACGCGAGCCGGCTGCTCGCCGACCGCTGCGTCGCGGGCGTCACCGCGAACGTGGAGCGCGCCCGCGCGTACGCCGAGTCGTCGCCGTCGATCGTCACGCCGCTCAACCGCGTCATCGGCTACGAGGCCGCCGCGAAGGTGGCCAAGCACGCCGTGGCTCGCGGCATCACCGTACGGCAGGCCGTCATCGAGCTCGGCCACGTCGAGCGCGGCGAGATCACCGAGGAGCAGCTGGACGCGGCCCTCGACGTGCTCGCGATGACCCGGCCGCCCCAGTGACCTCGGGCTAGACCTCGATCCCCTCGAGCATCTCGGTGACGAGGGCCGCGACGGGCGAGCGCTCGGAGCGGGTCAGCGTCACGTGCGCGAAGAGCGGGTGGCCCTTCAGCGCCTCGATGACGGCGGCGACGCCGTCGTGCCGGCCGACGCGCAGGTTGTCGCGCTGGGCGACGTCGTGCGTGAGGACCACCCGGGAGTCCTGCCCGATCCGGGAGAGCACCGTGAGCAGCACGTTGCGCTCGAGCGACTGGGCCTCGTCGACGATGACGAACGCGTCGTGCAGCGAGCGGCCCCGGATGTGGGTGAGCGGCAGGACCTCGAGCAGGTCGCGGTCGAGCACCTCGTCGACGACGTCGCGCGAGACGACCGCGCCGAGCGTGTCGAAGACCGCCTCGGCCCAGGGGTTCATCTTCTCGGCCTCGGTCCCGGGCAGGTAGCCGAGCTCCTGCCCACCGACGGCGTACAACGGCCGGAAGACCATGACCTTGCGGTGCCGCCCGCGCTCCATGACGGCCTCGAGGCCCGCGCACAGCGCGAGCGCGGACTTGCCGGTCCCGGCGCGCCCGCCGAGCGACACGATGCCGACGGACTCGTCGAGGAGCAGGTCGATCGCGATGCGCTGCTCGGCGCTGCGCCCGTGCACGCCGAACACGTCCTGGTCGCCGCGGATGAGGCGCAGGCGCTTGTCCTCGGTGACGCGGGCGAGCGCGGAGCCGCGCGCGGAGTGCACGACGACGCCGGTGTGGCACAGCAGCGGGCCGGGGTCCTGGCCGCTCAGGTCGAGGTCGGCGAGGTCGAGCGACTCGTCCTGGTACAGCCGGGCGACCTGGTCCTCGGGCAGGTGCAGCTCGGTGGTGCCGGTCCACCCGGAGTCGACGGCGAGCTCGGCCCGGTACTCCTCGGCGGTCAGGCCGCACGCCGACGCCTTGATCCGCATCGGCAGGTCCTTGGACACCAGGGTCACGTCGCGGCCCTCGTCGGCGAGGTTCTTCGCGACGGCGAGGATGCGGCTGTCGTTGTCGCCGAGCCGGAACCCGGCGGGCAGCACCTCCGGGTCGACGTGGTTGAGCTCGACGCGCAGCGACCCGCCCGCGTCGCCCACCGGCACCGGCTCGTCGAGCCGGCCGTGCCGCACCCGTAGGTCGTCCAGGAGCCGCAGCGCGCTGCGCGCGAAGTAGCCGAGCTCGGCGTGGTGGCGCTTGCCCTCGAGCTCGGTGATGACGACCACGGGGAGGACGACGTCGTGCTCGGCGAAGCGCAGCATCGCGCGCGGGTCGGACAGCAGGACGGAGGTGTCGAGCACGAACGTGCGGGTCACAGGGGCTCCCCTCCGGCGTCGATCAGCGCCGCAGCTCACCGCTCCGCGCCGCGGGGCGCTTCGCGAGATCGGCCCGGTCGACCGGCCACGAGGCCGGGACCGGCCTCCCTCCCGGAGCGGGGTGCTCCATGGGCTGGCCTCCCGGGGGACGACGGGTGTCATCCGTTGAGCGGACCGTACGACCGCTCCCGGGCGGCCCCGCGGCGACACGCGGGCCGGCGGGCGCTGTTCACCTGGCCGTCACACGGCGGCCCCACCGCCGCCGGAGGGCCGCCGGGCGCCCCGGCCGATCAGCGACCGAGGCGCCGCTCGCGGGCCGCGTACGAGCGCAGCGCGCGCAGGAAGTCCACCCGCCGGAAGTCCGGCCAGTACGCCTCGCAGAAGTAGAACTCGGTGTGCACGCTCTGCCAGAGGAGGAACCCGCCGAGCCGCTGCTCCCCCGACGTGCGGATGACGAGGTCGGGGTCCGGCTGCCCCGCGGTGTAGAGGTGCTCGGCGATGTGCTCGACGGTGATCTGGTCGGCGAGCTCCTCGAGGGACGTGCCGTTGCCGGCGTGCTCGCGCAGGAGCGAGCGGACGGCGTCGGCGATCTCCCGCCGGCCGCCGTAGCCCACGGCGACGTTGACGTGCATGCCCTTCACGTCGGCGGTGCGCGCCTCGGCCGCGCGCAGCGCCGCGGCGGCGTCGGGCGGCAGCAGGTCGAGCGCGCCCACGACCTGCAGGCGCCACCGGCCGGTGGCCGCGAGGTCGCCCACGGTGTCGGCGATGATGCCGACGAGCTCCGCGAGCTCCTCGGGGTCCCGGCTGAGGTTGTCGGTGGACAGCATCCACAGCGTGACGACCTCGACGCCCACCTCGTCGGACCAGCGCAGCACCTCGGCGATGTGGTCGGCGCCGCGGCGGTGGCCGGAGGACTTGTCCAGGCCGACGCTGCGCGCCCAGCGGCGGTTGCCGTCGAGGATGACGCCGATGTGCCGCGGGATGGCCTCGGGCGGCAGCTTGGCGGCCAGGCGTCGCTCGTACAGGCCGTACAGCGGGTGGGGCAGGCGCATGCGGGCGTCCAGGTCCTGGGTGCTCGGGCTCTCGACGGTCGGCCGCACGGAGCGGTCGGGCCAACGGTACCCGGCGGCGGGCAAACCGGGCCCTGCACGCCCGGGAACGGCTCCCCGGCGAACCGACGATGCAGTAACCTACGCTGGCGTAGGTTCACCGCGAGTGCCCCCGGAAGGTGCGATGTCCGCAGACCCCGACGCCGGCACCCGCCGGCCCACGTCAGCCCTCGACGCCGTCGCGGAGGCCGTCAAGCCCCGCCTGCGCGGCTGGATCCACGCCGGGATGGCGCCGGTCGTCGTCGCCGCCGCGATCGTCCTCGTCGCGCTGTCGCCGACCACGCCCGCGCGCGTGGCGAACGCGGTGTTCGGGGTGACGGCGGTGCTGCTGTTCGGCACGAGCGCCGTCTACCACCGCGGGCGCTGGTCACCGCGTGTGGCCGGCGTGCTGCGCCGCCTCGACCACACGAACATCTTCCTCATCATCGCCGGCACCTACACGCCGCTGACGGTCCTGCTGCTGGACCGGCCGACCAACCGGAACCTGCTCGTCATCGTGTGGACTGGCGCCCTGGCCGGCCTGCTCATGCGCGTGCTGTGGCTCGGCGCCCCGCGCTGGCTGTACGTGCCGATCTACGTCGCGCTCGGCTGGGTCGCGGTGTGGTTCCTGCCCGACTTCGCCGAGGCGGGCGGGTCCGCGGTGCTGTGGCTCGTCGTCGCGGGCGGCGTCGCGTACACGCTCGGCGCCGTCGTGTACGGCCTCAAGCGGCCGAACCCGAGCCCGCGGTGGTTCGGGTTCCACGAGGTCTTCCACTCGTTCACAGTGGTCGGCTTCACCTGCCACTACATCGCGGCGAGCATCGCGACCTACGCGCTGCGCTGAGGCCGGTCGCGAGGCCGGGTCCCGCGGCCGGTCCCGCGGCTAGTTGCTAGTCCCGCGGCACGACGCCGTAGCGCCGGTTGGCCAGCGACGGGTTCCGCTCGCGCACCCGGGCGACCTCCGCGGGCGACAGGTCCCAGGCGGCGGCCTCGGGCGCGCCGTCGGACGCCCCCTGCCCGGCCGGCCCGGCACCGCCCCGGGCGAGCACGACGCCGTCCGGCCCGACGACGAGCGGGTCGCCCGTCACGCCGCGCCCGCGCTGGACCGCCCCGAGGACGTAGCAGGTGTTCTCGATCGCGCGGGCGCGCAGCAGCGTCTCCCAGTGGTCCGCCTTGAGCTCGCCGGCGGCCCATGCCGCGGGGACCGCGATCACGTCGGCGCCGGCGTCGACGAGGCGGCGCGCGGACTCGGGGAAGCGCAGGTCGTAGCAGGTGAGCACCCCGACGCGCAGCCCGCCGACGCCGACGACGAGCGGCGGGGCGGCGGGGTCGCCCGCGACGAGCCGGTCGGACTCGCGCTGCCCGAACGCGTCGTACAGGTGCACCTTCGTGTAGGTGCCCGCGAGCGCGCCGTCGCCGGTCAGCGCGACGACGACGTTGGCCGCCCGGTCGCCGGCGGGCACCACGGTGCCGGCGATCACGGCCACGCCCGTGCCGGCCGCGGCCCGGCGCAGCGCCGGCACGAGGCCGACGTCGAGCGGCTCGGCCAGGTCCGGCCCCACCCCGCGCGGGTCGAACCCGCCCGCGTACTCGGGCAGGACGACGAGGTCCGCGCCCGCGCCGGCCGCGGCGCGCACCGCTGCCTCCGCGGCGGCCGCCGCCTCCGCCCGGTCGCGCCCGGTGCGCAGCGCGAACGCGTGCGCCCTCACGGCCGGGCGGTCCCCGGCCCGTCCGCGGCCCCGTCGGGCGCGGCGCCCGGCACCCCGTCGCGAGCCGCGGCGCCGTCGGCCGCAGCGTCGTCGGCCGCGGCACCACGGGCCGCAGCGTCGTCGCCCGCGGCAGCCTCGGCCCCCGGGTCCCGGTACTGCACCCCGCGGATCTTGCGCACCATCGACCGGAACAGCGGGATGCAGGCGACGACGAGCGCGAAGGTCACGGCGAAGCCGAGGAAGCCCGGCCCGGACGCGGGCGCGGGCTCGGGCACCGGCGTCGGCGTGACGAGCGGGACGAGGGCGAGCAGGGGGCTCACGGGTGGTCCTCCGGGTGGATGCCGGCGAAGAGGTCGTCCTCGGGCAGGTGGACGGGCACGTGCGCGTGCGCGAGCTCGTACTCCTCGACCGGCCAGACCTCGGCCTCGAGGTCGCGCGGGACGGCGAAGAAGAACCCCTCGGGGTCGATCTGGGTGGCGTGCGCGCGCAGGGCCGCGTCGCGCTGCGGGAACCACGGCGCCACGTGCACGCGCGTGGTCACCTCCCGCTCGGGGATCTCGCGCGCCTCGCGGGACTCCACCCAGTCCCCGTAGGGGGACTCGAGGCCCGCGGCGAGCAGCGCCTCGTGCACGGTGCGGATCTTCCGCAGCGAGAAGTCGTGGTTGTAGTAGAGCTTGAGCGGCTGCCACGGCGCCGGGCCGCGCCCGCGGTACCGCACCGGGTCGCCCGCCGCGTGGTAGGCCTCGTACGCGACCCGGTGACACATGACGTGGTCCGGGTGCGGGTAGCCGCCGCTCGGGTCGTACGTCGTCATCACGTGCGGCCGGAACTCGCGGACGAGCTCGACGAGCGGCGCGGCGGCCTTCTCGAGCGGCACGAGGGCGAAGCAGCCCTCGGGCAGGGGCGGCAGCGGGTCGCCCTCCGGCAGGCCGGAGTCCACGAAGCCCAGCCAGTGCTGGCGCACGCCGAGCGCCGCCGCCGCGGCCGCCATCTCGGCTCGGCGCACGGTCGCCATCTCCTCGGGCGTCGTCGGCGGGTCGACGTACCGGGGGTTGAGCACGCTGCCGCGCTCGCCGCCCGTGCAGGTCACGACGAGCACGTCGACGCCCTCGGCGGCGTAGCGGGCCGTGGTCGCCGCACCCTTGCTCGACTCGTCGTCCGGGTGCGCGTGCACCGCCATCAGCCGAAGCCCACGTCGCTCGCCCACCGGCACTCCCTCCCGCCCCCGTCCGGAGGCCAGGGGACCATCGTGCCCGATCCCCCGGACGCCCGGATGCGGCAGGATCGGACCGTCCACCTGCCGAGCACCCCAGCCCGAGGGATCAGCCCCGCGATGACCTCCGCCCCGACCGCCCCACCGCCCGGCCGGTACGGCCGCGCGCCCGCTCGCGGCCGGCTCCTGGCCCGGGTCGGGATCGTCGCGGGCCTCCTGGCCGGGGTCGCGCTCGCGGCCTGGTTCGGGCTCCACCTGGGCTCGGTGCCGGTGGACTGGGACGACGTCGGTTTCCGGGTCGACGGCGACGCCCAGGTCGAGGTGACCTTCGACGTCGTGCGCGCCGACCCGTCGAGGCCGGCCACCTGCCGCGTCGAGGCGCTCAACCAGTCCTACGCCCAGGTGGGGGTGCGCACGGTGGAGGTGGCGCCGTCGGAGCACCGTCGGGTGCGCCTGACCGTGCCCGTGGCGACGTCGGAGACCGCGGTGACCGGCACCGTCTCCTCGTGCCGGCTCGTCGACGAGCCGGCCGACGACGCCGGGTGACCGCCGAGGGGCCGACCCGATTCCACCCGCACGCAGGGGCCCCCGACCCGGGCCCGAGGGCCCCTGTTTGCTAACACCCGGGCCCGAGGGCCCCTGTTTGCTAACATGGTCGTTTCGCACGCCGGGCTGAGCCGGATCCCGTGGGGCGAGCACCCCTGCACGGCAGCTCAGGCCGACGCGACTCGACGCGAACCGCCGCGCACGGGCGCGGCGACCCGGCGCGAAACTCGTACTTACGACGACTGACGACCGTGCAGGCCGAGAGGAGAGACCGTGGCCGAGACGACCGCCGCCACCTGGCTGACCCAGGAGGCGTACGACCGGCTAGTCGCCGAGCTCGAGCACCTCAAGACTGTGGGTCGCACCGAGATCGCCGACCGCATCGAGGCCGCGCGCTCCGAGGGCGACCTCAAGGAGAACGGCGGCTACCACGCCGCGCGCGAGGAGCAGGCGAAGCAGGAGGCCCGCATCCGCCAGCTCGAGGAGCTGCTGCGCACCGCCGTCGTGGGCGAGGCGCCCGCGGACGACGGCGTGGTCGAGCCCGGCATGGTGGTCACCGCGACCGTGGCCGGCGAGAAGATGACGTTCCTCGTGGGCAACCGCGAGGTCGCCGAGGGCACCGGCCTGGAGGTCTTCAGCGAGCGCTCCCCGCTCGGCGCCGCGATCGTCGGCCGCTCCGCGGGCGAGACCACGTCGTACACGACCCCGACGGGCGCCACCGTCGAGGTGGTCATCCACGAGGCCAAGCCGTTCAACGCCTGACGCGCAGCGCCTGACCCACGCCTGAACCGACCCGCGCGCCGCGGGGCGCGGGCCCCGGGGACTCAGTCCTCGCGGACCCGGTACCCCGCGGCGCGCAGTCGTTCCACGACCTCCGCGCAGTGCGCCGGCCCACGGGTCTCCACCTGCACCTCGATCTCGACCTCGTCGACCGCGAGGTCGACGGCCGTGCGCACGTGCGACACGTGCATGACGTTCCCGCCGCTCGCGGCGAGCTCGGTCATGAGCGCCGCGAGCGCCCCGGGCCGGTCCGCGAGCCGCACGCTCATCTGCAGGTAGCGCCCCGCCGAGGCCAGGCCGTGCCGGACGACGCGCAGCAGCAGGATCGGGTCGATGTTCCCGCCCGACAGCACGACGACGGCGGGCGTGGCGACCTCGACGCCCGCGAGCAGCGCGGCCACACCCGCGGCCCCCGCGGGCTCCACGACGAGCTTCGACCGCTCCGCGAGGTGCAGCAGGGCGCGGGACAGGTCCTCCTCGGACACCGTCTCGATGCGCACGCCGCGCTCGGCGACCACCTCGAAGGGCACCTGACCGGGGCAGCCGACGGCGATGCCGTCCGCCATCGTCGACAGGCCGGTCGCGGGCACGGGGCGCCCCTGCGCGAGCGATCCGGGCCACGCGGCGGCCCCCGCCGCCTGCACGCCCACCACGGCCACGTCCCGGTCCGCGACCGCGGCGGCCACGCCCGCGACGAGCCCGCCGCCGCCCACGGGCACGAGGATCGTGCGCACGTCGGGCACCTGCTCGAGCACCTCCAGCGCCAGCGAGCCCTGGCCCGCGACGACGTCGGCGTGGTCGTACGGGTGGATGAGGACCGCCCCGGTCTCCTCCGCGAACGCGGCGGCCGCGGCGAGCGACTCGTCGAGCGTCGCCCCGACGAGGCGCACCTCGGCGCCGTAGTCGCCCGTGGCCGCGACCTTGGGCAGCGCAGCGCCCACGGGCATGAAGACCGTCGAGCGCACCCCGAGCAGGCTGGCCGCGAGCGCGAGGCCCTGGGCGTGGTTGCCCGCGCTCGCGGCGACGACGCCGCGCGCCTTCTCCTCCGCGCTCAGGCGGGACATGCGCACGTACGCGCCGCGGATCTTGAACGACCCCGCGCGCTGGAGGTTCTCGCACTTGAGCAGCACGGGGCCGCCGACGCGCTCGGACAGGGCCCGCGAGGCGACGACGGGCGTGCGCTTCACGACGCCGTCGAGCAGGCGCGCGGCCGCGGCGACCTCCGCGGGCCCGACGGTCATGCCAGGGCCTGCGCCAGGTCCGCGACGAGGTCGGCGACGTCCTCGATGCCGACCGAGAGACGCACGAGGTCGTCCGGCACCTCGAGCGCCGAGCCGGCCACGGAGGCGTGCGTCATGCGCGCCGGGTGCTCGATGAGCGACTCGACGCCGCCCAGGGACTCGGCGAGCGTGAACACCCGGGTCCGGGCGCAGCACTCGAGCGCCGCCTCGGCGCTCGCCGCGCGGAACGACACCATGCCGCCGAACCCGCTCATCTGCCGGGCCGCGAGCTCGTGCCCGGGGTGGCCCGGCAGGCCGGGGTAGATGACCTCGCGCACGGCAGAGTGGTCGGCGAGGAACCGGGCCACCGTGAGCGCGTTGCTGCAGTGCCGGTCCATGCGCACCGCGAGCGTCTTGAGGCCCCGCAGCGTCAGCCACGAGTCGAACGGCCCGGCCACCGCGCCGGAGGAGTTCTGGTGGAACGCCAGGGCGTCCGCGAGCGCGCTCGTCCCGGTGGGGCCCTCCACGCCGACGGGCAGCTGGGCGCCCTCGGCCACCACGAGCGCGCCGCCGACGACGTCGCTGTGCCCGCCGACGTACTTGGTCGTCGAGTGCACGACGACGTCGGCGCCGTGCTCGATCGGGCGCTGCAGGTACGGGGTCGCGAACGTGTTGTCGACGGCGAGGACCGCGCCCGCGGCGCGCGCGATCGCGGCGACGCCCGCGATGTCGCAGACGTTGAGCAGCGGGTTGGTCGGCGTCTCCACCCAGACGAGGCGCGTGCGGCCGGGCTGCACGGCCGCGGCCACGGCGTCGAGGTCGGTCTGGTCGACGGCGGTGTGCTCGATCCCCCACGGGCCGAACACGCGCGCGACGAGGCGGTACGTGCCGCCGTACGCGTCGGCCGGGATCACCACGTGGTCGCCGGGCCGCAGGGTCGCGCGGAGCACCGCGTCCTCGGCGGCCAGGCCCGACGCGAACGCGAGGCCACGGGCGCCGCCCTCGGCCGCGGCGAGGGCCTCCTCGAGCGCGGCGCGCGTGGGGTTGCCCGAGCGCGAGTACTCGTACCCGCCGCGCAGGCCGCCGACGCCGTCCTGCTTGAAGGTGGAGACCTGGTGGATGGGCGGGACGACCGCACCGGTCGCCGGGTCCGGCTCCTGGCCGGCGTGGATCGCGCGGGTGGCGAAGCCCGCCTGACGCCAGTCGTACGGGGTGTCGGTCACGCGCTCAGGCTAGACGGTGCCACGACGGACCCGCGAAGGCGGCGGGACGGGCGTCGGCGGCCCCGGCGCGGACGTGCGCCCGCCCGGGCCGGACCCCGGACCGGCGCCGCCGGGAACAGACGCGCGCGGGGCGGTGTTCCTCCCGTGCCGCGGTGCCTGTCGGCGCCGCGAGACAGGAGGACCCGATGCTGCGCAGTCAGATGGTCACCCCCGAGCGCGCCCTCCCCGGGCGGGACGCCTCGCCGTTCGTCGTGCCGAGCACGCACGCGGTGCTGGGCACGCCCCTGGCCGGGCCCTGGCCCGCGGGCACGGCCGTCCTCCACCTCGCCCTGGGCTGCTTCTGGGGTGCGGAGAAGGAGATGTGGTCGACACCGGGCGTGATCACCACGGCCGCCGGCTACCAGGGCGGCTACACGCGCTTCCCTACGTACGAGGAGGTGTGCACCGGCCTGACCGGGCACGCCGAGACGGTGCTCGTCGCCTACGACCCGACGGTGCTCCCGCACGTCGAGCTGCTGCGGAAGTTCTGGATGCTGCACGACCCGACGCAGGGCTACCGGCAGGGCAACGACGTCGGCACGCAGTACCGGTCGGCGATCTACTGGACGACGCCGGAGCAGGAGGCGGCCGCGTGGGCGACCCGCGACGCCTACGCCGCCGAGCTGCGCCGGCACGGCTACGGTGAGGTCACCACCGAGATCCGGCCCGCCGGCGGGACCGGTGGGACCGACGGCGCAGGCCCGTTCTACTACGCCGAGGCGTACCACCAGCAGTACCTGCACAAGGTCCCGCACGGGTACTGCCCGGTCCACTCCACCGGCGTGGCCTGCCCGCTGCCCGGCTGACCACCGGGGAGCCGACCCGGAGCCGTCGCCCGGGTCGGTCCCGGGGCGCCTCCGGGTCAGCCCCTCCCGAGCCCGGCGAGCCGGTCGAGGCTGAGCTCCCACCCCTCGCGGTGGCCCGCGGCGTCGTCGGCGTCGGCCAGGCCGGCCTGCCGCAGCACGAGGCGGGTGCCGCCGTCGGGAGTCTCGGAGAGCTCGACACGCACGGTGCTCGCGGGCCCGTCCTCGTGGGTCCAGCGCCAGGTGAGCTCGACCAGGCGGCCCGGCTCGAGCGCCGTGTACTCGCCCTCGGCCACGTACCGCCCTTTCCCCATGTCGACCCGGTAGTGCCCGCCCACGACGGCGTCGGCGGTCACCTCGAGCGCGAGGGCCGGGTTGGGGCAGAACCACCGGCGCAGGATCGCCGGGGCCGTCCACGCCGCGTACACGCGGTCGGGCGGGGCGGCCAGCAGGCGCTCGATGCGCACGTCGTCGGTCATGCGTCCTCCTCGGTCGGGTGCTGCCGGGACTGCGACTCCTGGGGCGGGGACTGCTCGTCGAGGACCCGTTCGAGCCGGTCGAGGGTGGCGCGCCAGAACGCCGCGGTGTCCGTGACCCACGCCGCGACCTCGTCGAGCGCGGTCGGCTCGAGCGAGCACAGGACGGAGCGCCCGACCTTCCGACGTCGGACGAGGCCCGCGTCGACGAGGACCCCGACGTGCTTGCTGAACGCGGGCAGGGACATGGCGTGCGGCGCGGCGAGGGCGCGACCGGTGAACCGCGGCGCACCCGGCGCCGTACGGGTCCCGGGCCGGTCCCGGGCCGGTCCCGGGCCGCCCCTGCGAGGTGCCCCTATCCTTGACTCGGCCCGCGGTTCGAGCGCCACCGCACCGTCCGAGCCGAACCTAGGTGACCCATGCCTGACCTGTCCTCTGCCCCCGGTGAGCTCACCGAGGGCACCGGAAGCATCCGCGAGCCCCTCGTCCCCGGCCTGTACACGGCCGACCCGTCGGCGCACGTGTTCGACGGCCGGCTGTACGTCTACGTGTCCCACGACCAGGACGCCGGGCTGCCCTTCGACGACGAGGGCGGCCACTTCGGCGGGATGGTGGACTACCACCTCCTGACCTGGGAGGCGCCCGACGGCCCCGCGGCCGACCTCGGCCCGATCCTGCACGTCGACGACGTGCCGTGGGCCAGCGGCTTCATGTGGGCGCCCGACGCCGCCGAGGCGGACGGCCGCTACTACCTCGTCTTCCCGGCGAAGGACCACGAGGGCCTGTTCCGCATCGGCGTCGCGGTGGCGGACTCCCCCACCGGCCCGTTCGTGGCCGAGCCGGAGCCGATCCCGAACACCTACTCGATGGACCCGACGGCGTTCCGCGACACCGACGGCACCCACTACCTGCTGTGGGGTGGCCTCTGGGGCGGGCAGCTGCAGCGGTACCGCGACGACCGCTACGACCCCGCCCACGGCCTGCCCGAGCCCGGCGAGCAGGCGCTCGGCCCGCGCATCGCGCGCATGGCGCCCGACCTGCGGACGCTCGTCGAGCCGTCGCGCGAGGTCCTCGTCCTCGACGAGGCGGGCGAGCCGCTGCGCGAGGGCGACCCGCGCCGGTTCTTCGAGGGCGCCTGGATGCACGTGTACCAGGGCCGCTACTACCTGTCGTACTCCACGGGCGACAGCCACCTCATCGTCCACGCGATCGGCGACAGCCCCTACGGGCCGTTCACCTACGCGGGCGTCGTGGTGCCCCCGGTGGTCGGCTGGACCACCCAGCACTCCATCGTCGAGGTGGACGGCCGGTGGTGGATCTTCTACCACGACGCCGTCGCCTCGGGCGGCGTGCACCACCTGCGCTCGGTCAAGGTGGCCCCGCTCGAGTACGACGCCGACGGGCGCATCCAGCCGATCACGCCCTGAGGGCGACCCGGACGAGCCCGACGAGAGACGACGACGCGGGGCGCACCGACCGGTGCGCCCCGCGTCGTGCCGGGGTCCGTGGCGCCCGGGCCCGTGCCAGGTCAGCGGCGGTGGGTGCCCAGCACGTCGACGACGAACACGAGCGTGTCCGTGCCGCCGATGCCCGCGGCCGGCATGCCGCGCGAGCCGTAGCCGAGGTGCGGCGGGATCGAGATGAGCACACGACTGCCGACGCTCGCGCCGACGAGCGCCTCGTCCCAGCCCTGGATGACGGCGCCGACGCCGATCGGGAAGCGCACGGGCGCGCCGCGGTCGTAGGAGTTGTCGAAGACCCGGCCACCCCAGACCTGGCCGAGGTAGTTCACCTCGATCTCGTCACCCGCCTCGACGACGTCCCCCTCGCCGAGCACGAGCGGCTCGACCGCCAGGTCGCCGGGGGCGGGGGTGTCCGGGAAGGTCAGGACCGGCTTGTCGCCGAAGGACCCGGAGGCGGTGGGCAGCATGGGGACGACCTCTCGTCGCGCGGAGCCGTGGCCGGGCGGCCGCGGCGCGCCCGTCGCGGCGCGGCGGGCCGTCGTCCATCCTGCCCGCCACGCGCCCGCCTGACGAGCGGGCGCGCGTCGGCCCGTTCCGACGCGGCCCCGTCGGCGCAGCCCTTTCGGCGCGCCCTGCCGGCGCGGCCCCGTCGGTGCAGCCCTTTCGGCGCGGCCCTGCCGGCTTTCGGCGCGGCCCTGGCGGAGCGCCCGGGGCCGGCTCAGCCCGGACGCCGAGCTCAGCCCAGACGCCGAGCTCAGCCCAGGCGCTCGGCGAGCCAGCGCAGCTGGCGCGCCTCGTGGTGCCCCTGGCCGCCCTCGTGGTCGTTGAACGCGTACTCGACGACCTCGACCTCGCGCCGGTCGGCGCGCGAGCCGTAGTGGTTCGCCGCGGCATACACGGTCGACGGCGGGCAGGTCATGTCCATGAGCGCCACGGAGACCAGTGCCGGCGCGGTCGCGCGCCGCGCGAAGTTCACCGCGTCCAGGTAGGAGTACGTCCGGAACAGCGGCTCGACGTGGTCGCGGTGCACCGACAGGTACTGCGCGATCTCCGGGTACGGCCCGGCGGGCGCGATCTCGGCGGCGCGGCGCACGTGGCACAGGAACGGCACGTCCGGCATGACGGCCACGAGGTCGGGCACGAGGCCGGCGACGACGAGCGTGAGCCCGCCGCCCTGGCTGATGCCGGTCACGGCCACGCGGCTCGCGTCGACGCCGGGCAGCGCCCGCGCGGCCTCGACCGCGCGCACGGCGTCGGTGTAGAGGCGGCGGAAGTAGTGGTCGCGTGGGTCGAGGACGCCGCGCGTCATCACCCCGGACGCGGCCGGGCCGTGGCCGACCGGGTCGGGCGTGTGACCGCCGGTGCCCCACGTGGCGCCCTGGCCGCGCGTGTCCATGAACAGGTATGCGTAGCCGGCGTTCGCCCAGAGGGTGTGCTCGTGCGGCAGCCCGCGGCCGCCGCCGTAGCCCTGGTACTGCACGACGACGGGCAGGTCCTCGACCACCCCCGCGGGCCGGGCGTACCACGCCTTGACGGGGTGGCCGCCGAAGCCGGCGAAGGTCACGTCGGCGACCTCGACGTGGCGCAGGCCCGAGTCCACCGGGTGCACCTCGAGGGCGAGGTCGTGGGCGCGGGCCTCGGCCAGCGTCCCCGCCCAGAACTCGTCGAAGTCCGCCGGCTCGGCCACCTCGGGCCGGTAGGCGCGCAGCTCGTCGACGGGCAGGTCGAACAGGGGCACGGGAGTCCTCCGGGGAGATCACGTCGGAACGCTTCGATCCTGCCAGAACGCCGCGCCGACGCCCGGGCCGTCCGTCCCGCGCGTCGTCAGCGCGCGAGGAAGCCCAGGAGGTCGTGCCGGGTGAGCACGCCCACGGGGTCGCCGTCGGCCACGACGAGCAGGGCGTCCGCGCGCTGCAGCTCGGCGCGGGCGGCCTCGATGTCCTCGCCGATGCCGATGAGCGGCAGCGGCGGCGACATGTGCCGCGCGACGGGGTCCGCGAGCTGCGCACGACCGGCGAAGATCGCGTCGAGCAGCGCCCGCTCGCTCACCGACCCCGCGACCTCGCCCGCCTTGACGGGGGGCTCGGCCTTGAGGACGGGCAGCTGCGAGACGCCGTACTCGCGCAGGATGTCGATCGCGTCCCGCACCGTGTCGGTCGGGTGCGCGTGCACGAGCGCGGGCAGCTCGCCCGACTTCGCGCGCAGCGCGTCCCCGACGACGGCGTGGGCGTCGTCGTGCAGGAACCCGTACGAGCGCATCCACTCGTCGGAGAACACCTTGGACAGGTAGCCGCGGCCGCCGTCGGGCAGGAGCACCACGAGCACCGCGCGCTCCGCCGCGGCCGGGTCGGTCTCCTCCAGCCGGCGGGCGACGCGCAGCGCGGCCGCGACGGCCATGCCGGACGAGCCGCCGACGAGGAGGGCCTCCTCGCGGGCCAGGCGGCGGGTCATCTCGAAGGACTCGGCGTCGGTGATCGCGACGACCTCGTCGGGGACGGCCGGGTCGTAGGCGGACGGCCAGAAGTCCTCCCCCACGCCCTCGACGAGGTACGGGCGGCCGTCGCCGCCGGAGTAGACCGAGCCGGCCGGGTCCGCGCCCACGACGTGCACGACGCCGCCCTCGGTGGCCGGGCGGGACGCGCTCGCCTCCTTGAGGAACCGGCCCGCGCCCGTGATCGTGCCGCCGGTGCCGACGCCGGCGACGAAGTGCGTGACGCGGCCGTCGGTGTCCGCCCAGATCTCGGGGCCGGTCGTGGCGTAGTGGCTCGCGGGCCCCTGCGGGTTCGCGTACTGGTTCGGCTTCCACGCCCCGGGCGTCTCGCGGACGAGCCGGTCGGACACCGAGTAGTAGGAGTCGGGATGCTCGGGCGGCACGGCCGTGGGCGTCACGACGACCTCGGCGCCGTACGCGCGGAGCACGTCGGTCTTGTCCTGCGACACCTTGTCCGGGCACACGAAGATGCAGCGGTAGCCGCGCCGCTGGGCGACCATGGCCAGCCCGACGCCGGTGTTCCCGCTCGTCGGCTCCACGATCACACCGCCGGGACGCAGCTCGCCCGAGGCCTCCGCGGCCTCGATCATGCGCTGGGCGATGCGGTCCTTGACCGAGCCGCCGGGGTTGACGTACTCGACCTTGGCGAGCACCGTCGCGCGCAGCCCGTCCGTGACGGACGACAGGCGCACGAGCGGGGTCCCTCCGACGAGCTCCGAGATGTGCTCGGCGTAGCGCACTCAGCGCTCCCTTCCTCGAAGGCGTCGCACGCGCGACCGCCCGGGGCCGTGGGGCTCCCGGGCGGTCGATCGCGGCACGACGTCAGTTGCGGTTGAAGATCGCCAGCAGGCGCAGGATCTCCAGGTACAGCCAGACCAGGGTCACGACGAGGCCGAACGCGGCGCTCCACGCGAAGCGCTTGGGCACCCCGCCCCGCACGCCGCGCTCGATCGCGTCGAAGTCCTGGATGAGCGACGCGGCGGCCAGGCCGACGGCGACGAGGCCGACGAGGATGCCCACCGGGCCGTTGCGCAGCGGGCCGAAGCCCTCGCTCGCGACGAAGAACGACAGGACGAAGTTCAGCAGCGAGAAGGCCAGGTAGCCGACCAGGCCGACGAGCAGCCAGCGCGTGAACTTCGGCGTCACGCGCACGCGGCCCGACTTGAACAGGAACAGCGCGGCGCCGAACGTGGCGAACGTGCCGAGGATCGCCTGCAGGACGATCGGCTCGGCGTTCCCGACGCCGTCGATGGTCATGTTCTGGAAGGCGAGGCTGATCCCGCCGAGGAACACGCCCTGCGCCACCGTGTACAGCGTGATGAGCACCGGGCTCGGCTCGCGCTTGAACGCGTTCACGAGGCCGAGGACGAGTCCCACGACCATGCCCACCGGCCACAGGCCGGGCGCGATCTGCCACGTGGCCGCGGCCACGACGACGAGCAGCATCAGCAGGCCGCCCGTCTTGACGATGACGTCGTCGTAGGTGAGCCGGCCCGTCTCGCGCACGGTCGCGGCCGGGGCCGCGTACATCTGCTCGAGGGTCACCGGGTCCACCCCCGGCGCCGTGGGCGCGGCGCCGTACGCGACCTGGGACCCGCGGCGCTCGCCGAAGACCGGGCTGGAGTTGAAGACCGGGTTGCTCACTGTGCCTCCTGTGGGGCCGCCCTCGCGGGCGGTCGGGTGCCTGCATCGTAGGCAACGCCGCGGTGGGCCGTCGCGTTCCCGACGCCGACGGGGACGGGCCGACGACGGTGGTGCCCCGGGCGACGCGCGCCCGGGGCACCACCGCTCACCGGATCCGGTGCGGCGTCAGCAGGGCCGCTGCACCCCCGTCCCCGGCTTCCCGGGACCGGGCTTGGGGCCCGGGTCGGGCTTGGGGCCGGGGTCCGGCTTCGGACCGGGACCCGGGTCACCGGGGCCAGGACCCGGGTGACCGGGCCCAGGGCCGGGACCCGGGTGACCGGGGCCGGGACCCGGGTGACCGGGCCCAGGGCCGGGGTGACCAGGACCGGGACCGGGGTGACCAGGGCCAGGACCCGGGTGACCAGGGCCAGGACCCGGGTGACCGGGCCCAGGCCCCGGGTGACCCGGCGCCGCCGGCACGACGAGCACCAGGGCGCTCGCCGTCAGGTCCCCGGAGGTGGCGACCACGGAGTACAGGCCGAGCTTCGTCGGCCGCGGCACGGTCACCCGTGCCGTCGCGGCGCCGTCGTCCCCGACCGTCACCGAGCCCAGGGCGACCGGGCGCGGGTGCCGCACCGTCAGCTCGGGCTCGAGCCGCAGCGTGACCGTCGAGCCGGGCGCGAACCCCGACAGGCTCACGTCGAGAGCCCGGCCGGCCACGACCACCTGCGGGGTGACCGTCACCTCCGGCTCGGCCGGCTCCTCGGGCTCCGAGCTGGCCGGCACGAGCTGGGCGACGCCCCACCGGGCGGTGCTCTGGTAGCTGATGCCGGTCGGGTCGGCCCACGTGCGCACGGACGTCCGGGTGCCGTTCGTCCCGTCGTTGACCTGGAAGTCCAGGCCGTGGAACGTGCCCGGGCCACCGGCCTCGAGGAGGCTGATCGCGGCCTCCACGCGGTACCCGGTGTCCGTGAGCGAGGTGGCGCTCGTCAGGCGGCCGCGCTGGAACGCCTCGTCGCCGGTGCCGAACGACGTGACGTTGTCGACGTTGATCCGGATCTGCGTGTCCTCGTAGCGGTAGGGCCCGTTCCGGACGTTGCCCGCGTCGAGGAAGATCTCCACGGAGTCCTGGACCCACGGGTCGGAGCCCGACACGTCGATCTGGTCGTCGGTGACGTCCGCGAGCACGTACAGCGTGCTCCCGTCGCCGCTCCACAGCGTCCGCACCTCGGCGGTCGCGGCACCGTCGGCCGACCCCTCGACCTGGGTCTCGGTCGTGATCACCTGGGCGAGCGCCCAGACGTCGTCGACCTCGCCGTCGATCGCCGGCGCCGCGGGCGCCTCGGCGACCTCCACGAACGACAGCGGCTCGACGAGCGTGAGCGTGCCGAGCACGTCCGGGCTGTTCCACCCGGTGGTGGTGGCGCCGTCGGTCACCTGCACGTCGACGTCGAGCACGTCGCCCGGCGCCGCCCCGTCGAGCGGCACGTGCAGCACGGCCGCCCAGCCGTCGTCGGTCTCCGCGACGACGCCGGGCACGTCGCCCGTCCCGTCGCGGCCGAACGCGTAGGTGTCCGCGCCGAGCACGACCGTCACGCCGTCCGTGGCGTCCACGGTCGCGTCGCGGACCTCGACGTACACGGTCAGGTGGTCCGGCTCCCAGCGCGTCTGGAACGCCGCAACGTCGCCCACGGCGTGCAGCGGCAGGCGCTGCCAGTCGTGCGCGGTGGTCGCGGCGTCGTCGAGCGGCACCGAGCCGCCGAACGACAGCTCCGCGAGGATGCGCGGCTCGAGGTCGCCGCCGGCCGCGCCGAAGTACGCCGGCTTGGCCTGCAGCGTCGCGTCGAACAGGAGCGGCGCCTGCGTGCTGCGCCACGACCGGCCGTCCTGCAGGCCCCACACCGTGACGCTGTACATGTCACCGGTCGCGGCGTGGAAGTCGCGGAACACCTCGAACGCGTCGCGGTAGAAGTACCCCTGCTCGACGAGGTTGGCCTGCGTGACGGGCGTGCCGACGGTCACGTCGAGCTCCGTCACCGCCTGCACCACCGGCAGGTGCGCGAACCGCTCCAGCGCCGTCTCGAGCGCCGACACCGGCGTCGACAGCGACACGTGGAACTGGTGCCCGACGCCGTCGAGCGGCACGCCGCGGTCGAGCATCCGCTCCACCAGGGCGAGGTAGCGGTCCTGCTTGCCGCCCTGGTCGGTGTTGTAGTCGTTGATGAAGAGCGCGACCGGACGGTCCGTGCCGTCGGCGGCGTACTCGTCGTTGAACGCCTCCTCGGCGTACGCGAACGCGAGGTCGATGAACTCCTCGCCGAGGATCCGGTACCACTCGCTGCGCCGCAGGCCGTCGGCGAACTCCGGGCTGTCGGAGATCACCTCGTTGACGACGTCCCACGCCACGAGCGGGTTCGTGTCGCTGCCGTACGGGCCGTACCGGTCCGCGATCGCCTCGGCCACGTCGAAGACGTGCGTGCGCAGGCGGTCGCGCAGGATCTGCTTGTCGGCCTCGCTGTCGGTCAGGGGGTTCCCCGCGTCGTCCTGGAAGAACCAGTCCGGCGTCTGGCTGTGCCACAGCAGCACGTGACCGTAGACCCGCAGGCCGTTCGCCTGAGCGAAGTCCATGATCGTGATCGCCTCGGGGTGCACCCGGAAGTTGCGGTCGGCGTCGTACCAGGCCTCGACCTTCATGTGGTTCTCGGCGGTGACCTGGTTGAAGTGCCGCAGCGTCAGCTCGGCGGACGCACCGACCGTCTCCCGGCTGTCGATCGCGACGCCGAGCGGGAAGTCGACCGTGTCGTTGAGCGGCGGGAGGGGCTGCACCTCGACGTCGCGCGAGCGGATGGAGATGTCGTCCACGAGGAACGACCCCGGCCCGCCCGTGGTGTACGAGGTCTCGAAGTAGAGCAGCGCCTGATCGGCGGAGGCCATCGTGAAGGACGTCTCCACCCGGGTCCACCCGGAGGATCCGACGTTCGCGAACTGGCCGAGCGTGTCGAACGAGTCCGAGCCCTCGTTGACGCGGTGCATGGACAGCCAGATGTCGTCCGGCGCCTCGCCCTCGGCCATCTTCACCCAGGCCACCACGTCGTAGGTGACGCTCGGCTCGAAGATCTCCGTGACGTCGAGCCCGATGCCGTCGCCCTGGCCGCCGCGCCCGCTCACGAGCGCCGCGTAAGTGGACTCGTGCGCCTCGGCGTCGGTGACGGTGACCTCCGGGTCGCCGCCCGCGTCGCGCGGCCCCCAGCCCTGCAGGGTGCCGTCCTCGAAGTCGAACGTGAGGTCGACCGGCGTGTGGTCGCCCCCGCCCGCGGGCCGCGTGACGAGGACGTCGTCCACGAGCACGGTGTAGGCGCCGACGGCCTGGTCGGCGGTGCCGATGTAGATCTGCACCTCGTTCAGGTCGGCGACGTCGGCCGGCACGGGGTACTCGCCGCGGATCTCGGTCCAGTCGTCCTTGGAGATCGTCGCGTTGCCGACCCACGTGTAGTTCGGCTTGACGACGAACCGGACGTCGGTCGAGTCGACCGGCGAGTCGTCGGGCAGCTTGGCCCGCATCGAGAACGTGTAGACGACGTTGCGCTGGAGCAGGCCCGTCGGCGACTGGATGCCCTCGAAGTCGGTCGCGCGCGTGATCGCGAGCGCCTTGCCGCCGTCGGCGTCGACGTAGGCGAGGGTCGGCCCACCGCTGGTGGTCCAGTCGCCCGTGGTCTCGTCGTCGAAGTCGACGGCGCTCACGACGACCGCGTCGCCGCCCGGCCCGCTCGGCTCCCCGGAGACCGTCACGACGAGGTCGTCGACGAGGAAGTCCGCCTCGGGCTCGGCCGCCTCGACGTAGAGCACGAGGCCCACCTCGCCCGCGGGAACGGTGTAGGAGCCGGCCATCTCGACCCAGGCGGTGTCGTCGACCGCGACCGGGTCGGTGACCTGGGTGAACGTGTTGCTCGTCGTGCCGTTGATCGTGAACTTGGCGGTGGTGCTGCCCGGCTCGAGCAGCTTGACCCAGCCGGAGACCGTCACGGTCTGGCCGGGCTGCACGAAGGGCGCGACGTCCGTCTGCACGCCGTGCCAGTCCTGCGACCGCCCCGTCACGGCGAGGCTGCGCTCGCCCCCGTGCGCGTCGGTGTCGACGACCGTGAGCGTGGTGCCCCGTGGTTGCCACGGCGCGACGTCCCCGCCCTCGAAGTCGCTGCTGATGACGACGGCGTCCGCCGCCGTCGCCGAGAGGGCCGTGACCGCGCTGGCGAGGACCACCGCGGTGGCCGCGAACGCAGCCGCACCGGCCCGGAATGCTCTGGATCGCCTCATGTCCGCCCCTTTGCGAATGGCATGTCCGGAGCGGTCACGCTATGTGCAGTTGAGCGGTACAGGCAATGTTCGCGCCCACATCCCGGAAACGACGGACCACGGCCGATCGGGTGAAACGGCAGGTCGGCCGTTCGGGTGACCCGGCGTGTCGGCCGGTCGGGCGACCTGGGAGACGGCCGGTCGGGCGGTCCGGCGCGCCACCGGATCGGGCGGGGCCGCGCGCCACCGGACCGGGCGGGGCCGGGCACGACCGGGCCGGGCGGGCGCGCGCCACCGGACCGGGCGGGCCGCCGGCCCGGCCGGCACAGCACGGCGCCCGGGTGGGGAGGTCCCCACCCGGGCGCCGTGTCAGTGCTCGGGCGTCAGGTCGCCCGTGCGGATCAGGCCGGGCCGCCGACCGGCAGGGTGAACGTCCACCCGTCGGCCAACTTCTCCTCGACGACCGCGATGGTCGCGGTCACCGTGTTGGCACGGCTGCTGCCGCCACCGGTGTGCGCCAGGACGATCGCCCCCGGCGTCATGGCGTTGCGGAGGTTCGTCTTCAGCTGCTCGACGTCAGCCTGGACGGCGTCCTCCCAGTCCATGATCACGTTGCCGAGCCCGAGGGGCTGCATGCCCAGGGCGACGGCCACGGCCGGGGTGCGGCCCCACTGACCGTTGGGAGCCCGGAAGTAGGGCACCTCGGCGTCGGGGTCGCCCAGCGCGTCGCGGATGATCTCGAGGTTCTCCATGAGATCCGCCGCGATCTGGTACTCGGACCAGTTCTCCATCGAGGCGTAGGACGTGCCGTGGTTGCAGAGGACGTGGCCGTCGGCCACCATCCGCTGCAGCAGGGCCGCGCCGCCCGGCGCCTCGATGTTGTCACCGATGACGCAGAACACCGCCTGGATGTCGTGCTCCGCGAGGAAGTCGAGCAGACGGGTGGTGTCCTCCGTGTACATCGGGCCGTCGTCGAACGTCAGCGCCACCCGGTTGCCCGTGCCGCGCGCGGAGCTCGACTGGTCCGTGGTCGGGGCGACCGCCCCACCCGGGACGAAGTCCACGGGCAGGTTGGGCTCCCACGGCCCCGGCTGCTCCGTCGGCAGCCCCGGCGCCGGAGCGACGAAGCCGACGACGTCGACCACGAGGTGCACCCTGCCACCGGCGAACTGGTCGGTGTACAGCGTGATCGTGCCGCTGATCGGGACGTCCACGACCACGAGGTTCGGGATGTCCCGGTCGGGGATGTAGTTGATCGACGAGACGGCCGGCGGAGCCATCGTGCCGCCGGTCGGGTCGCCGTACACCCGCAGGTGGCCGTTGCCGTTCGGGCGGACCGCGGTCACGTTGAGCACCACGGAGGTGGCGCCCACCGGGACCGGACCGACGTCCGCGATCTGCATGGTGAGCTTCTCGCGGGCGTTCAGCGGAGCCGTGCGGTCGACACGGGTGTCGAGCACACGGCGCGGCTCCACCGCGGTGTAGGTGGTCTCGGCGTCGACGTAGCCGACGACGTCGAGGATCACCTGGACCGGGTTCTCCGAGACCGAGCCGAACGTGTCGGAGTAGAACGAGATCTCGCCCGACTCCGGCAGCTGGACGATCGTCGTGTTGGCCTTGTCCCGGAACGGCGCGTAGTTCACCGTCGAGATGTTCGGCACGGTGGCACCGGCCGGGAACACCCGCAGGTGGCCACCCTGCAGCGTGCCCGTGACGGTGACGTTGACGATCACCGCGGACGCGTCCTCGGGGACGCCGGCGCGGCCGGCCACGGGAACCGTGTAGACGGTCCGCGGACGGATCGGGCCGGTGATGCTCCCGACGTGCAGGCGGCCCGCACGCGTGTCGAGGATGCGCTGCGGCATCGCGGTGACGATCCCGGACTCCTCGGTGAGGTAGCCCTGGACGTCGATGAGGACGCCGGCACGCGACGCACCGCGCGTCATGTAGCACAGGCCGCCGTCAGCGCCGAGACCGATGAACGTCGCGTTCGCCACGTCCTGGCCGGGCTCGAAGTTGACGGTCGACGTGGCCGGCGCGGCCGCCGCGGCCACCGCCGTCCCGCCCGACGCCTTCGTGGTCGGCGCCGGGTAGACGACGACGTGACCGACGTCGTTCGGACGCACGGTGGTCACGTTGACCATGACACCGGTGGCGTTCTCCGGGATGCCGTGCTCGCCCGCCATGGGCACGCAGATCGGCTGGTTGGGCGCGACGTCCCAGTCGGCGACGGCACGGACCTGGTCGACCGTCTCGAGGCCGGGCACGTCCACGGCGGACGGCTCGTCGACGAGCTTGCCGACACCCCAGCGCGCGGTGCTCTGGTAGCCGGTGCCGGTCGGGTCGGCCCAGTTGACGATGGACGTCCGGACGCCGTTGGCGGCGTCGTTGACCTGGAAGTCCAGGCCCTGGACGGTGCCGAGGCCACCCGCACCGTTGAGGTCGATCGCGGCCTCGACGATGTAGCCACCCGGGACCACCTTGGCCGCGGAGACGAGGCTGTCGGACTGCCAGGTCTCGTCACCGGTGCCGAACGACCGGACGTTCTTGAAGTTGATCCGGTACTGGGTGTCACCCTGGTTGCGGTAGGCGCCGTTCTTGACGTTGCCACGGTCGACGTAGATCTCGACCGAGTCCTGCTCCCACGGGTTGGACGCGGTGTCGTCGAGCACCGGGTCGCTCACGCGCATGAGGACGTACAGGGTGTCGTCCGCCCACAGGGTGCGCACGACCGCCTGGGCGCCGTCGGAGCCCTGCGTGAACTTGTCAGTGGTCTCGGCCAGGGCGTCCTCCCACACGTCGTCGACCACACCGTCGATGACGGGCGCGGTCGAGGCGCGCACGACCTCGGTGACCGAGGCGCGCTCGACGAAGGTGAGCGTGCCGAGGGCGTCGGCGTCGTTCCACGAGGCGACGTCGGAGCCGTCGGTCACGTCGAGGTCGAGCATGTAGGTCGTGCCCTGCGCGGCCAGGTCGGGCAGCGGGAGCCGCACGACGGCGGTCCAGCCGTCCTCGTCCGAGGCGACACGGCGGTCGGCCGCGTCGTCGTCGGACCGCAGGACGGTGACCGTCTGGAGGTCGCTCGAGGAGCTGAGGCGGTAGGTGAAGACCGCCTTGTCCTCGGCGTCGTCCGTGTCGTCGGCGACGTGGACGTACGCCACCATCGCGTCGGGCGCCCAGCGCAGCTGGAACTGCGCGTCGGTGCCCACCCGCAGCAGCGGCATGTCGGTCCACACCGGGTTGGTGAGCGCGTCGTCGTCGATGGCGACGTCGGCGCGGAACACGTTCGCGGCCTGCTGACGCGGCTCGAGCTTGCTCGGGTCGGCGATGCCGTAGTAGGCCGGCTTGGCCCTCAGGTTGTCGTCGAACAGGAGCGGGGCGCCCTCGCCGTCACGCCACGACCGGACGTCCGTGAGACCCCACACCGTGGCCGAGAAGATCTCGTCCTGGTGCGCACGGAGCATGTCGAACACGGCCTTGTAGTAGTAGCCCTGCTCGATGCGGTTCCGCGTGGTCTCCGGGATGCCGATGGCGACGTCGAGCTCGGTGACGGCCTGCCACATCGGCTCGCCCGCCGCGTTCTCCATGTCGGCGAAGAGGCCGATCGCGGCCTCGAGGTCGGCGATGTTCCGGTTCAGGTTGACGTGGAACTGGTGCCCCACGCCCTGGACCGGCACGTCGGCCTCGACGAGGCGCTCGACCAGCGCGTGCATGCGGCCGGCCTTGCCCGAGTCCTCGGTGTTGTAGTCGTTGATGAACAGCGTCACCGGGTCCTTGTCCTCGACGGCGTAGGTCTCGTTGAACGCCTCGTACGCGTACTGGAACGCGAGGTGGATGTACTCCTCGCCGAGCACCTGGTACCAGCGGGAGTTCCGCAGGCCCTGGGTCGCCGGGGACGCGACGTCGGCGACGACCTCGTTGACGACGTCGAACGCGACGACGGGGTTGGTCGGGCTGCCGAAGAGGCCGTAGCCACCACCGGTCGACAGCGCCTCGGCCACCTTGTTGATGTGGGTGTGGAGGCGCTCGCGGAGGAACTGCTTGTCCGCCTCGCTGCTCGTCAGCTCACGGCCGCTCTCGTCCTGGAAGAACCAGTCCGGGGTCTGGCTGTGCCACACGAGCGTGTGACCGTAGAGGCGCAGGCCGTTCGCGGACGCGAAGTCCATGAGGTCCTTCGCCTCGGGGTTGATGCGGAACGTGTCGTCACCCGTGCCGGCGTACCACGCCTCGACCTTCATGTGGTTCTCGGGCGTGATCTGGTCGAAGTGGTGCACGACCATCTCCGCCGCGGCACCCGACGTCTCCCGGCTGTCGATCGCGACGCCGATGGGGAAGTCGACCGCGTCCTTGAGCGGGGTCAGCGACGAGTCCCACTCGGGGATGAAGGTCGTGATCGCGACGTCGTCGATCAGGAGGTCCGACGTGTTGGCGATCTCGTAGAAGCTCTCGAAGTAGAGGAACATCAGGTCCGGCTTGGTCGACGGGACCGTGTAGTTCACGTCGATCTGCTGCCACGTCGCCGTGGACTGCTCGAGGCGCTGCAGGTTGGCGTAGTTGGACGCGCCCTCGCCCACCCTGGTCTCCATGCTCAGGGTGATCTCGGCCGGCGTCTGGCCCTCGGCCGTCTTCACCCAGGCGGTGATCCGGTAGGTCTGGCCCGCCTCGAGCACGTCGCTGAGGTCGATGCCCATGCCGGAGCCCTGCTCCACGCGGTCGGACACGAGCGCCGCCTGCGCGCCGCCGTGCGCCTCGGCCGTCGTGACCTCGACCGTCGGCGCGCCGCCGCCACCGTCACGCGGCACCCACTCGCCGATGCCGTCCTCGAAGTCCCAGCTGAGGCTCACGCCGGTGGCGGGCCGGGTGATGAGGACGTCGTCGACGATGACGGTCATCTGCTCGGTGTTGGCCGGCCCGAGGCCGATGTAGATCTGGCTCTCGAGAGGGTCCACGTCCTCCGGCAGCGTGTACGTGCCGGTGATCGTCGTCCAGTCGCCTGCCGTGACGTCGACGCCGCCATCGGGGATCCACGTGTAGCTGGGCTTCACCACGAGGCGCGCGTTGACGGACCCGGGCGTCCCCTCGGGGAGCTTGGCCCGCATGGACAGCGTGTAGGTCACGCCGGGCTCGAGGATGCCCTCCGCCGACTGGATGCCGTCGTAGTCGGCCTTGCGAGTGATGGACAGCGCCTTGCCGCCCTGGCCGTCGTCGACGTAGGCGAGGGCCGGGCCGCCGCTCTCCGTCCACGGTGCGAACGACTCGTCGTCGAAGGTGAGGTGCTGGACGACGACGCTGCCCGGCGTCGCGGGCGGGGCGCCCGTGATGACGAGGTCGTCGAGGAGGAAGTCCGGCTGCACCTCGCCCTGGGCCTGGACGTCGATGTAGAGCACGGCCGTCGTCTTGTCCGCGCCGAGCTGGTACTCGCCGCCGATCTGGACCCACTCGTCGGTGCCGACGGTCTTGCCCCACTGACCGACGGTCTTGTACTGCTCCGCGCTGTCCGCGTAGGGCTCCTGCAGCACCGTGACGTTCGCACCCGTGGTGCCCGTCGCGGTCGGCGCGAGCTTGATCCACGCCGAGATCTCGTACGTGCCGGGTTCGAAGCCCTGCGCGAGCAGGTCGAGCCGGATGGTGTCCCACGGGTTGGCGCGACCGTCGACGAGGACGGAGTGCGCGCCCGAGTGGGCTTCGGTGTCGACGACGGTGGCGGTGGCGCCTGAGTCGACGGACATCGGTGCGATGGTGCCGCCCTCGAACCCGATGTTCACGAGCTCGACGGACGCCGCCGTCGCAGGCAGAGCCATCACGGCGGACACGAGGCCCGCCGATGCCGCGGCTACCGCGGCTGTGATGGCCCGGATGGTTCTACGTTGCCGCATTGAATCGCCCCTTTGCGAAGACTTGAGCGGTCCGGGTGCCGCCAACGCTAGGGGGTCGCGACCGGTATAGGCAACGTTTTCGAACGTGTCTCACCCTGCAGGACAGCACCGGTCGTACCGATTCGGGCCGGAGGTCCCACGGCCCCCGGGACGTCCGAAAGTTTCGGCTCAGTTGCGTTACTTTCGAGGTCACTCGAACGGCGGATGTGCGGACGTTCCGGGCATGACAGGCTCGTCGGCTGCCTCACGACGCCCGCGGGGCCCTCGGTCCCGTCGCCCCGAGGTGGTGCACTGTCGGATCGCGCCCCGAAACCGGACGGCGTCGTCCGATGGCCGTGCAAACGCGCGGAACGGTGTTCCTGGAAATGCGCCGCAGAATGCAGCAGAAATGCGCGGGAGCGTGGCCACTTGTTCCCGTCGCCCACCGTCGTGATGGCGGGAGCGCGACCACTCCGGGATGCCCGGGCACGACGGCGATCCCGGCCGGGCACCCTCGCCGGCGGTCACCGCACCCCCGGGCACGACGGCGCCCCGGCCGGGCACCCTCGCCGGCGGTCACCGCACCCCCGGGCACGACGGCGCCCCGGCCGGGCACCCTCGCCGGCGGTCACCGCAGCCCCGCGACGACGGCGCCCCGGCCCCCACGAGGGGCCGGGGCGCGGGGACGCTCGGTGGGCGGGCCGTCAGGCTGCGCGGGCCGGGGGCTGCGTCGAGGCCGTCCTGCCGCTCCCCCGAGCGCCCGTCCGGCGTCGTCCGCCCCCAGGGCCGCCGCCGGCGGGCCCACCGCCCGGGCCGCCCGACGGCGGGCCGGCCGGCGCGGGCACGGCCGCCTCCCGGAACGTCGCCCTCGGGTCGTGCAGGCGGCCCAGCGCGACGAGCTCGCGCGGGAAGAACAGCGCGAGCGTCCAGTCGAGCAGGATGCGCACCTTGCGGTTGACCGTCGGCATCTGGGCCAGGTGGTACGTGCGGTGCATGAACCAGGCGAGCCAGCCGCGCACCTTCACGCCGTAGACCTGGGCGACGCCCTTGCCGAGGCCGAGCGACGCGACGGTGCCGACGTGCGCGTGCCGGTAGGGCTTGGGCTCGGCGCTGCGCAGGTACCGCGCAAGGTTGTCGCCGAGGTGCCGCGCCTGGCGGACCGCGTGCTGCGCGCTGGGCGAGCACAGCTCGCCGGGACGCGTGAGGTCGGGCACGGCGGCACAGTCGCCGGCGGTCCACGCGCCGTCGACCACCGTGCCGTCCTCGCGCACGACCTGGAGCGTGGGCAGCGCCCTCACGCGGCCGGTCTCGTCGAGCGGCAGGTCGCTCGCGGCGAGGACCGGGTTGGCGCGCACGCCCGCCGTCCACACGATCGTCGCCGAGTCGAGCTCGACGCCCGTCGAGGTGACGACGTGCCCGCCGACGCACGAGGACAGGAACGTGGCCAGGTGGACCTCGATCCCCCGGCGGCGCAGCTGCTCGAGCGCGTAGCCGCCCATCTCCTCGCCGAGCTCGGGCAGGATCCGGGTCGAGCCCTCGATGAGCACGAATCGCAGCTCGTCCTCGGCGATGCCGTAGCCGCCCCGGCGCAGCGCCGCGCGGGCCATGTCCTCGACCTCGCCGAGCGCCTCGATGCCGGCGAAGCCGCCGCCGACGAACACGAACGTGAGCAGGCGGCGCCGCTGCTCCGGGTCGGACGTCGAGGCCGCCTCGTCGAGCCGCGCGAGCGCGTGGTTGCGCAGCGCGATGGCCTCCTCGACGGTCTTGAAGCCGATGCCCTCCTCGGCGAGCCCGGGGATCGGCAGCGTGCGGGAGACCGAGCCGAGGGCGACGACGAGGTGGTCGTAGGCGAGGTCGTAGGCGGGCCCCACCTCGGGGGCCACGCGCACCACGCGGTCGGCGTGCCGGATCTGCGTCACGCGCGCGTTGAGGACGTCCACGTCGCGCAGCACCTGCCGGTGGGCGACGACGACGTGGCGCGGCTCGAGCGAGCCAGCGGCGGCCTCGGGCAGGAACGGCTGGTACGTCATGTACGAGCGCGGGTCCACGAGGGTGATCGCCACGTCGCGGCGGGACAGCCGCCGCCGCAGGCGCAGGGCGGTGTACAGGCCGACGTACCCGCCCCCGAGGATCACGATCCGGGGCACGCGTCGGGTCGGCGTGGCGGGCGCGTCGTGCGTGGCTGGCGTCGTCATGTTTTCCACGGTACGCGCATGTGAAAGTCTTCACAAGCGCGTTCTCGCGGGGCGAACGGTCCGCGGTGGCCGGATGCGCCCGACCTCACGCGCCGCCCGCCCGCCCGGCCCCCACGGCCCCTCGCCCGGGCCCCTGACGGCCCCTCAGGAGGCCGTCGCCGCCCGCCAGGCGAGCGCCACGGCGTCGTCGAGCATCCGCTCGGTGAGCCGCCCGGTGTTCGTGTTCTGCTGCGACACGTGGTAGCAGCCGACCAGCGTGACGACGACGCCGTCGGGCCGCACCAGCTCGGCCGTCGCCGCGTGCCCGAACCGCGGAGCCGGCCGCGGCACCGACCAGCCGCCCGCCCGCGCGGCGCCCAGGAACGCGCCCCAGCCGAACGCGCCGAGCACGAGCACCGCGCGCACGTCCGGCAGCAGCCGCAGCTCGCGGTCGAGCCAGCGCCCGCACGTGTCGCGCTCCGCGGGCGTCGGCGCGTTGTCCGGCGGCGCGCAGCGCACGGGCGCGACCATCCGCGCCCCGGTCAGCACGAGCCCGTCCGCGGCGTCCACGCTCGTCGGCTGGTTCGCCAGGCCCGCGCGGTGCAGCGCCGCGACGATCCAGTCCCCCGACCGGTCCCCCGTGAACAGCCGCCCGGTGCGGTTCGCCCCGTGCGCCGCGGGTGCGAGCCCGACGACGAGCAGCCGCGCCGCCGGGTCGCCGAACCCCGGCGCGGGCCGCCCCCAGTACGGCTCGCCCGCGAACGCCCGCCGCTTGGTGCGGGCGACCTCCTCGCGCCAGGCCACCAGGCGCGGGCACGCCCGGCACACCGACGACGCCGCGGCCAGCCCCGCCAGGTCCGCCCCCGCCGCGAGCCGGGTGACGTCGTCGGCGGAGCGGGCGACCGGCGTCGTCGGCAGGGCGGGGTCACCAGGCCAGCCCGTGCCGGGCGGCACCGGCGAGGGGAAGGCGCCGCCGACGCGCGGGTGCGGCAGCGCCGCGCTCGGGTCCGTGGGGTGGGCCGCCATGGCCCGATCCTGCCCCAGCCGACGCCGGACGGGCAGGGTCGCCCCCGGTCAGCGCTCGGCGGCGCTCAGGGTGATCCCGTCGAGGATGTCGTGCTCGGAGACGACGACGGTGCTCAGCCGTCCCCCGGCCCGTCCCACCTCCGCGCGCACGCGCGAGACGACGTCGGACCACACGAGCGCCCCCGCGCCGATGACGTCGACGCGTCCGGGGTGCATGAACGGCAGCCGCGCCCGCTTGGCGCGCGACATCGTCAGCAGGTCCCGGCACGCGTCGAGGACGGAGTCGACGGCCAGCACGGCGCCGTCGATGGCGCGCGGGTCGTACTCGTCGAGGTCGAGCACGTGGGCGGTCACCGTCGTGACCGAGCCCGCCAGGCCGACGAGCGTGGCCGTGCGCCCGAGCGGCACGTCCTTCGCGGCCGCGTCGAGTGCCGCGACCACGTCGGCGCTCGCCGCCGCGATCTCCTCGGCGGTGGGCGGGTCGGAGTGCAGGTGGCGCTCGGACAGCCGCACGCAGCCGACGTCCATCGAGTGCGAGGCGACGACGCTCGTGGTGCCGAGCACGAGCTCGGTCGACCCGCCGCCGAGGTCCACGACGAGGAACGGGCCCGGGTGCCGGCCCGCCAGGACGCTCGTGGCGCCCCGGAACGACAGCGAGGCCTCCTCGGCGCCCGAGACCACCTCCGGCTCGACGCCGAGCGCGTCGCGGACGCCGTCGACGAAGTCGGCCCGGTTCTCCGCGTCGCGGGTGGCCGACGTGGCGACGAAGCGGATCCGTTCGACGCCGAGGTCCCCGCAGATCCGCGCGTACCGCCGGGCGGCGTCGAGCGTGCGCTCGAGCGACTCGGGCGCGATCCGGCCCGTGCGGTCCACGCCGGCACCAAGGCGGACGACCTCCATGCGCCGGTCGAGGTCGACCAGGCGCCCCTGGTCGTCCACGTCGGCGACGAGCAGACGGATGGAGTTGGTGCCGCAGTCGATGCCGGCCACGCGCGTCGCAGTCACGCGGGCAAGCCTGCCATCAGAGCGTCAGCACCCGCGCCACGCGTCCGTCGTCCGTGCGGCGGACGCCGACGCGCACGCCCGTCCACCCGCCCTCGACCGTGGACCGGCGCGTCGACACGAGCCTGCTCACTGCCTCACCTCGGTCGGCCGCGGACCGGCGCGTCCGTCCGGTCAGTCGGACGTGCGCGCCGCCGCCGGCCCGGGCCGGCACGTGCACCTGTCGGCACGCCACTCGTCCGAGATGAGGTCCAGCGTCTCGTCGCCGAGCACGTTCACCCCCCGACCACGCGCGAGCGCGTGCGCGGCGAGCACGTGGAGGCACTTGACCCGGTCGGGCATGCCGCCCGCGGAGATGCCCTCGATCTCCGGCACCTCGCCCAGCTCCGCCCGGCGGGCGAGGTAGTCCTCGTGCGCCCGGCGGTGCGCCGCGGCGAGCTCGGGGTCGGCGGCGAGCCGCGCGTTCATCTCGCGCATCGCGCCCGCGGCCTCGAGCCGCGACACCGCCGCCGTCGCCCCGGGGTGCGTGAGGTAGTACGTCGTCGGGAAGGGCGTGCCGTCCGGCAGGCGCGGGGCCGTGCGCACGACGACGGGGCGCCCGCAGACGCACCGGGCCGCCACCTCGACGACTCCCCGCGGCGGGCGGCCCAGCTGCTCCGCGACGACGGCGAGGTCCGCCTCGCTCACGCGCGGTGCGCTCATCCCGCCGCCTCTCCCGCGGTGGCGGTCCCGCCGTCGGCGCTCGGGCCGCCGTCGGACCCGGCGTCGGCGTCCTCGCCGCCCTCTCCGCCCACCGGCGCCTCGCCGGCCGCGGCGAGCGAGCTCCACACCGTGGCGTACCAAGGGGTCACCGCGCCGCCCAGGGGCACCGCCGGGCCGCTCTCGGCCGCGGGCGAGTCCTCGGGCTCCTCCTCCACGACGACCTCGGGGTCGATGACGCGGTAGGCGGTCTCCCCCGGCATGACGTACGACAGGCGCTCACGGGCCTGCGCCGCGACGTAGGCGGGGTCGTTCCACCTGTCCAGCTCGCGCTCGAGCGCGCGCTCCTCCTGCTCGGCCTGGGCGACCTGCGCGGCGAGCGCGTCGAGCTCCGCGCGCTGCGCCAGGTACGCACGCACGGTCGGGAACAGCAGCGTGAAGCCGGCCAGCGCGACGACGCCGAACACGATCGCGCGCACGGACAGCACCCGAGCCAGGCGCGCGGGCCTGGGCTCCTCGGCCGGTGTCTGCGCACGCGGGGCGCCCCGCGACGGCCCGGTGCGCGTCGGCCGCGGGGGCGGGCTCGCCGTCGGGCGCGCCTGGGCGGGCGCGCCACGGCGCGCGCTCACGGGCGACGGGGGACGGCGGGACACGCCTCGATTCTGCCCCGCGCGGTCCGCCCGGCCGGGCAGGCCCACCCGGCGCGCCCCGCAGCCCGCCCGCCGCTCCCCTCCGCGGAGTGGAACGACGTGCGGGCGTCGAGCGCGGAGTGGAACGAGCCGCAGGCAGAACGTTCCACTCCGCGGGGGCAGGGACGGGGGGCGGGAAAGGGGGCGGGGACAGGAGAGGAACGTGCAGGGACGGGAGAGGAACGCGCGAGGGCCCGGCCGGATCGCTCCGGCCGGGCCCTCGTCAGGCGTACGTCAGCGCTTCCAGCGCGGGAAGGCGCTCGCGCCGGCGTAGCGCGCGGCGTCGTCGAGCTCCTCCTCGATGCGGAGCAGCTGGTTGTACTTGTTGATGCGCTCGCCGCGGGCCGGGGCGCCGGTCTTGATCTGGCCGGCGTTGGTGGCCACGGACAGGTCGGCGATCGTGACGTCCTCGGTCTCGCCGGAGCGGTGCGAGGTCATCGTCATGAAGCCCGAGCGCTGGGCGAGGGTCACCGCGTCCAGGGTCTCGGTCAGCGTGCCGATCTGGTTGAGCTTGACCAGGAGGGCGTTGGCGGCCTTGCGCTCGATGCCCTGCTGGAGGCGCGTCGGGTTGGTGACGAACAGGTCGTCGCCCACGATCTGCACCTTGTCGCCGACGACGGTCATGAGCTTCGCCCAGTCGTCCCACTCGTCCTCGGACAGCGGGTCCTCGATGGAGACCAGCGGGTAGTCCGCCACGAGCTGGGTGTAGAAGGCGATCATCTCGTCGGCCGACATCGCCTTGCCCTCGAACTGGTACGCGCCGTCCTTGAAGAACTCGGTGGCGGCGACGTCGAGCGCGAGGCAGACGTCCTGGCCGGGCACGAAGCCGGCCTTCTCGATCGCGGTGATGATGAGGTCCAGCGCCTCGCGGTTGCTCGGCAGGTTCGGCGCGAAGCCACCCTCGTCGCCGAGGCCGGTGGCCAGGCCGCGGCTCTTCAGCACGGACTTGAGCGAGTGGTAGACCTCGACGCCCGTGCGCAGGGCCTCGCGGAACGTGGACGGCCCGATCGGGGCGATCATGAACTCCTGGATGTCCACGTTGGAGTCGGCGTGCGAGCCGCCGTTGAGGATGTTCATCATCGGCACGGGCAGGACGTGCGCGTTCGGCCCGCCGACGTAGCGGAACAGCGGCAGGTCGGCCGAGTCCGCGGCCGCCTTCGCCACGGCGAGCGAGACGCCGAGGATGGCGTTCGCGCCGAGCTTGCCCTTGTTCGGGGTGCCGTCGAGGTCGATGAGGGCCTGGTCGACGAGGCGCTGCTCGCTGGCCTCGTAGCCCACGAGCTCGGGGGCGATCTCGTCCATGACCGCGTTCACGGCGTCCTGGACGCCCTTGCCGAGGTACCGGCCCTTGTCGCCGTCCCGACGCTCGACGGCCTCGAACGCGCCGGTCGAGGCGCCCGAGGGCACCGCCGCACGGGCGATCGTGCCGTCGTCGAGGGCGACCTCGACCTCCACAGTGGGGTTGCCGCGCGAGTCGAGGATCTCGCGGGCGCCTACGGCCTCGATTGTGGCCACGGGTGCTCCTTAGCTGGCGTCGCTTGATGGGTCGGGCCGCCCGGCTTCGTCGCGCTCGACGACGACGGCCGGGCAGGACCCGCCGCCGGTCGTCGGGGCCGGCCGTCGTCCAGCCTATCGAGGCCGCCGCGCGGGGTGGGCGGGACGTTCGGGGCGGCGCCGGGTGCCGTCCGCCACACCCGTCCCGTCGGACGGCCGCGCGGGGCGCGCCGGGCCCGCGGGGCCGGGCGCGGCCCGCGCTCACCGGGGACGCGCGAGGACCGCCAGCCACTCGCCGTCGTCGGTCAGCGGGTCGCCGGCCAGCGAGTCCCACATCTCATCGACCGCGAAGCCGGCCGCCTCCAGCACCGCCGTCAGGGAGGCGGGCGTGTGGTCGTGGAACCACATCCGGTACGTGGTCACGCAGCCCGCCGCGTCCGCGTCGCCGCCGGGGCCCGCGCCGCCGGTGCCCGCGTCGACGACGACGTACTGGTGGCACGCCAGCTGCGTCCCGTCGTCCACCGGGGTCACGAAGCACTCCTCGAGCACCACGTGCGGGCCCGGTCGCCAGAAGCCGCCCGGCGAGACGTCCCAGCCCCGCCCGGTCGGCGGGTGCAGCCGCGGCCGCGAGGCGTCGAACACGAACGCGCCGCCGGGCGCCAGGGCCCGCCGCACGCGCGCGAGCAGGTCGTCCCGCACGTCGGGCGCGAACGTCGACAGCTCCCCGTAGGACTGCAGGACGAGGTCGAAGCGACCGACGTCGGCGAGCTCGCGGAAGTCCGCGCGCCGGTACTCGATCTCGAGCCCCTCGGCGAGCGCCGCGCGGCGTGCGTGGTCGAGCGAGCGCTCGCTGAGGTCGACCCCGGTCACCCGGCAGCCCAGCCGCGCGAGGCGCGTGGCGACCAGCCCCGGCCCGCACCCGAGGTCGAGCACCCGCACCCCCGGTCCGGCCAGCCCGCGTGCGGCCAGGTGCGCCACCGCGCGGTCGAGCTCGGCGCCCGGCCGGCTCGCCGCCGGCGACGTCTCGTCCAGGTGCGCGGCGAGCAGGTGACGGGCGATGTACGGGTCGTCCCAGAACGGCGCCTCGCTCGGCTCGAACGGGGCGGGCGGCCGGCACGCCGCGACGACGCGCGTGAGCAGGGAGCCCACGCCGCCGTCGGCCACGGCACCGCCGTCGGCCACGGCCCCGACGCCGGCACCCGCGTCCGTGCCGTCGCCCGGGGACGACGACGCGTCCCCCAGCGCCGCGGGGCGAGCCGGGGGACGCTCGTCGTCCATGTCAGACGGCCGCGGCCTCGCGGCTGCGCAGCGCGGCCAGGATCTGCTCCACCTGGTCCTTCGCGTCGCCGAAGAGCATCGCCGTGTTCTCCTTGAAGAACAGCGGGTTCTGCACGCCGGCGTAGCCGGTGGCCATCGACCGCTTGAAGACGACGACCTGGCGCGCCTTCCAGACCTCGAGGACGGGCATGCCCGCGATCGGCGAGCTCGGGTCGTCCAGGGCCGACGGGTTGACCACGTCGTTCGCGCCGATGACGAGCACGACGTCCGTGGCCGGGAAGTCGTCGTTGATCTCGTCCATCTCGAGCACGATGTCGTACGGCACCTTGGCCTCGGCCAGCAGCACGTTCATGTGCCCGGGCAGACGACCGGCGACCGGGTGCACGCCGAAGCGGACCTCGACGCCCTGCTGGCGCAGCCGCGAGACGAGGTCGGCGATCGGGTACTGCGCCTTGGCCACGGCCATGCCGTAGCCCGGCACGATGACGACCGAGCGCGCCTCGGAGAGCAGGTCGGCGACCTCGGGGGCCTTGACCTCGCGGTGCTCGCCCTGCGGCCCGCCGGAGGCGACGGTGCCGCCCTCGGTGCCGAAGCCGCCCAGGATCACGCTCATGAACGACCGGTTCATGGCCTGGCACATGATGTAGCTGAGGATCGCACCGGAGGAGCCGACGAGGGCGCCGGTGATGATGAGCAGGTCGTTGCGCAGCATCAGGCCGGCGGCGGCCGCGGCCCACCCGGAGTACGAGTTCAGCATCGACACGACGACGGGCATGTCGCCGCCGCCGATCGCCGCGACGAGGTGGAAGCCCAGGGCGAGCGCGATCGCCGTCATCACGGCGAGCGGGATCACCGAGTTCGTCGCGAGGAACCACGCCATGAGGCCCGCGCTCGCCACGAGCGCGCCGAGGTTGAGCCAGTTGCGGCCCGGGAGCATGAGCGGCGCCGACTTCATCTTCGCGGCGAGCTTGAGGTACGCCACGATCGAGCCGGTGAACGTCACCGCGCCGATGAGCACGCCGAGGAAGACCTCGATCTGGTGCACGGCGTCGGCCTCCTCGACGAGGAACGAGTTGTAGCCGACGAGCACCGCGGCGAGGCCGACGAAGCTGTGCAGGATCGCGATGAGCTCGGGCATCTGCGTCATCTCGACGGTGCGGGCCCGCCAGACGCCGACGGTGGCGCCGATCGCGAAGACCAGCACGATGAGCAGCCCGGTGACGAGCGGGTCGCGCTGGCTCACGTCGAGCGAGAGGACGACCGTCGCGGCGAGGGCCAGCACCATGCCGACCATGCCGAGGATGTTCCCGCGGCGCGCGGTCTCCTGCTTGGAGAGCCCGGCGAGGGAGAGGACGAAGAGGACCGCGGCGACGACGTAGGTCGCCTGGGCGAGCGAGGTGAGGGTCATCACACGTCCTTCCGGAACATGCCGAGCATCCGGTAGGTGACGAGGAAGCCACCGAAGATGTTGATGCTCGCCACGGCCGCCGCGATGAACGCGACGGTCGCCACGACGGGGTCGGCCGAGCCGATCTGCAGCAGCGCGCCGACGAGGATGATCCCGGAGATCGCGTTCGTCTGGGACATCAGCGGCGTGTGCAGCGAGTGCGCGACGTTCGAGATCACGTAGAACCCGACGATCACCGCGAGCGCGAAGACCGTGAGCCGGTCGACCGTCGGCGAGTCGGCGAACGCGAGCAGCAGGAGCGACGCCACGGCACCGAGCCCCGCCAGCAGGTTGCGCCGGGTCGCACGCCGCTTGGCGGCCGCCTCGGCGGCCGCGGCCCGCGCGGCGAGCTCCTCCTCCGACGGGCCCTGCGGCGCGGCGGCGGGCGCCGCCGAGACCGCGACCGGGGGCGGCGGCCACAGGACCTCGCCCTCGTGCGTGACGGTCATGCCGCGCACCACCGGGTCCTCGAGGTCGAGCGTGACCTCGCCGTTCTTCTCCGGGGTGAGCAGGGCCATGAGGTGCACGATGTTCTGGCCGAACAGCTGCGACGTGTGCCGCGGCATGCGGCTGGTCAGGTCGGTCCAGCCGATGATCGTCACGCCGTTGTCGCTGACGACCTTCTCGCCCGGCACCGTGAGCTCGCAGTTGCCGCCGCCCGGTGCGCCGAGGTCGACGACGACCGACCCGGGCCGCATGGACGCGACCATCTCCTTGGTGATGGTGATCGGCGCCTTCCCGCGCACGAGCGCGGTCGTGATGATGACGTCGGCGCGCTTGGCCTCGGCGGCGTAGACGCGCATCGCCGCGGCCTGCTGCTCCTCGGTGAGCGGCTTGGCGTACCCGTCGGCACTGACCTCCTGCTGCGCCTCGGGCGCGGCCACGAACGTGCCGCCCATCGACTCGATCTGCTCGGCGACCTCGGGCCGCACGTCGAACGCGCGGACCTGCGCGCCGAGCGAGCTCGCGGCGCCGATCGCGGCGAGACCCGCGACGCCCGCGCCGATGACGAACACCGTGGCGGGGGCGGTCTTGCCGGCCGCGGTCACCTGGCCGGTGAACATGCCGCCGTACTCCTCGGCCGCCTCGATGACGGCGCGGTAGCCGGCGACGTTCGACAGCGTGCTGAGCACGTCGAGCGCCTGCGCGCGCGAGATGCGCGGCACGGCGTCGAGCGCGAGGGCCGTCACGCCGCGCTGGGCGAGGCGCTCGACCAGCTCGGGGCTCGACTGCGGCGCGAGCATCGACACGAGCACGCTGCCCTTGCGCAGCTTCGACAGGTACTTGTCCGGGGGCGTGCTCACGCACGTCACGACGTCGGCGGCCCACACGTTGGCCGCGGTGCCGACGGTGGCACCCGCCTCGGCGTATGCCTCGTCGGGGAAGCTCGCGCGGGCACCGGCGCCCGCCTCGACGACGACGTCGTACCCGAGCTTCACCAGCTGCGCGACGCTCGCTGGACTCGCGGCCACCAGCCTCTCGCCTGGCCGGGACTCGCGTGGAACTCCGATGATCATGGGCCGCTCTCCTCGTCCGGGCGGCGGTGCCGACACCCTCTCAGCACGGTACTTGCGCTCCACGGCACGCTCCTCGGGACCTTCGGCTCAATCGTCCGATGAGTTGATCACGCTACGCGGGCGGCACCACCCGCGCGGGCTCCCTCGCCCGTCCGGTCCCGGCGTGCCGACGTCTCAGGTCTCGCCCGGGGACGCCTCCTCGACGGCCGAGCCCTCGGTCCGCTCGGCGGCCCGCAGCGCCGCCTCGAGCTCGCGCACGGCCGCGCGCAGCTCGGCCTCCGCGTCCCGCCCGGCGGCGTGCGCCTCGAGCGCGAGGGCGAGCAGGGACCGGCCCAGCGTGCGTCCCTCCGCCGGCCCGACGACGTCGGCCGCCACCCGCTCGACGGGCAGCCCGGCCCGCCGGGCCCGCCCGAGGACCTTCTCGGCGCGCGTGAGCGCGGGCATGCCGCGCGGGATCCCGTCGAGGGCCGACTCCCGGGCCTTCTCCACGCGCTTGGCCTCGTCCCAGCGGCGGTGCAGGTCGCCGTCGGCCGGCGCCGCGGCGCCACCGGCGACACCCCCGGCATCGGGCCCGGGCCCGGCGTCCGGGCCGAACACGTGCGGGTGCCGCGAGCGCAGCTTCGCCGCGATCCCGGCGGCGACCTCGCCGATCCCGAACGGGTCCGTCGGGTGCTCCTGCGCGAGCCGCGCGTGGAAGACGACCTGGAGCAGCAGGTCGCCGAGCTCCTCGCGCAGCGCGGCACGGTCGCCGTCCTCGACGGCCTCGACGACCTCGAAGACCTCCTCCACCGCGTACGGCAGCAGCGACTCGTGCGTCTGCTGCGCGTCCCACGGGCAGCCGCCGGGCGAGCGCAGGCGGTCCATGACCGCCACGAGGTCGGCGAGGGCCGCCAGGGGCGACCCCTGCTCGTCCGGCCCGGCGGTCACCGGCCGGCGTCGGCCGAGCCGACGAGCCAGGCCGGCGTGACGTCGGAGATGAACCCCGTGGTCGCGTCGCGCTGGCCGTAGCGCGGGTTCACGCGGACGTCCGCGTCCCGCGCGGCGCGCTCGCCCTCGGCGAGGGCGGCGCCGTCGTCGTCCAGGCCCGCCAGGGCGTTGAGGACCAGCACGTAGCGGGCGACCTCCACGCTCTCCGCGGTCCAGTCCGGGGGCTCGAGGCCGCGCGCCCGCAGGTTCGCGTCCATCTCGGAGCGCGCCTCCTCGACGCTGACCCCGGCGCCGGCGGCCTCCGCCGCGTCGATGAAGTACGGCGCGTCGATGAGCAGCTGGAGCACCGTGGGCTCGGGCAGCGTCGCGCCCGTCGGCCCCTGGAGCAGGTCGCGCAGCTGCTCGGTCGCCACGGCGACCGAGCCGGTGCTGATCTCGCGCCCGTCCACCACCGCAGCCGCGCCCGGGCTCACCGAGCACGCCGTCGTCGTGGCCGCCGCGGCCGCCAGCACGACGGCCGTGAGCATCCTGCGAGCCCTCACTCGTCCTCCTCAGGCCTGGTCCGCGCGGCCCATGGTAGGCGACCCGCCAGGCGTCCCCGCGCCGGCGCCCACGGGTGTCAGGACCGCGTCGACGAGCTCGCGCGCCCAGGCGAGCACCTCCTTGCCGGCGAGCGGCCGTCCGCCGAGCCGCGCCGTCGTCGGGAAGGGCACGAGGATGGTGCGGACCGCGGGCTTGAGCACCGTGCCCGGGTACAGCCGCTTGAGGCGCAGCATCGCCGACTCGGGCAGCTCGACGGGCGCGAACCGCACGTACCTGCCCTGCACGGTGACGTCCGTGAGCCCGGCCGCGCGCGCGACGTTGCGGAACTCCGCGACCGCGAGCAGGTTCTCCACCGGCTCGGGCAGCGGGCCGTACCGGTCGACGAGCTCGGCCCGCACCTCGGCCAGGGCGGCGTCCGTCGCCGCGTCGGCGACCTTGCGGTACGCCTCGAGGCGCAGCCGCTCGTGCTCGATCCAGTCGTGCGGCACGTGCGCGTCCACGGGCAGCTCGATCGTCACCTCGGCCGGCCGCTGGTCCGCCTCGCCGCGGAAGGCCGCGACGGCGTCGGCCACCATGCGCACGTACAGGTCGAACCCGACGCCCGCGATGTGCCCGGACTGCTCCTGGCCGAGCAGGTTGCCCGCGCCGCGGATCTCCAGGTCCTTGAGCGCGATCTGCATGCCCGCGCCGAGGTCGGTGTTCGCCGCCATCGTCGCGAGCCGGTCGTGCGCGGTCTCGGTGAGCGGCTTGTCCGGCGGGTACATGAAGTAGGCGTAGGCGCGCTCGCGCCCGCGGCCCACGCGCCCGCGCAGCTGGTGCAGCTGGGACAGGCCCAGCAGGTCCGCGCGCTCGAGGATGAGCGTGTTCGCGTTCGAGATGTCCAGGCCGGTCTCGACGATCGTCGTGCACACGAGCACGTCGAACCGCTTCTCCCAGAAGTCGACGATGACCCGCTCGAGCTGGTGCTCGCCCATCTGCCCGTGCGCGACGGCGACCCGTGCCTCGGGCACGAGCTCGGCGATCCGGGCGGCCGCGCGGCCGATCGTGCTGACCTTGTTGTGCACGTAGAAGACCTGGCCCTCGCGCAGCAGCTCGCGCCGGATCGCGGCGACCACCTGCTTCTCGTCGTACGGCCCGACGAACGTGAGCACGGGGTGGCGCTCCTCCGGCGGCGTGGCGAGCGTGGACATCTCGCGGATGCCGGTGACCGCCATCTCGAGCGTGCGCGGGATCGGGGTCGCGCTCATCGCGAGCACGTCCACGTCCGTGCGCAGCTGCTTGAGCGTCTCCTTGTGCTCGACGCCGAACCGCTGCTCCTCGTCGACGATGACCAGCCCGAGGTCCTTGAACCGCACCTGCCCCGTGAGCAGGCGGTGGGTACCGATGACGACGTCGACCGAGCCGTCGGCGACGCCCTCGATCACCGCCTTCGCCTCGGCGTCGGACTGGAACCGCGACAGCGCCCTGACCGTGACCGGGAACGGCGCGTACCGCTCGGAGAACGTCTCGTAGTGCTGCTGCACGAGCAGCGTGGTGGGCACGAGCACGGCGACCTGCTTGCCGTCCTGGACCGCCTTGAACGCGGCCCGCACGGCGATCTCGGTCTTGCCGTAGCCGACGTCGCCGCAGATGAGGCGGTCCATCGGCACGGGCTTCTCCATGTCGGCCTTGACCTCCTCGATGGTGGCGAGCTGGTCGGGCGTCTCCACGAACGGGAAGGCGTCCTCGAGCTCGGCCTGCCACGGGCTGTCGGGTCCGAACGCGTGGCCCGGCGTGGCCATGCGCGCCGAGTAGAGGCGGATGAGCTCGGCGGCGATCTCGCGGACCGCCTTGCGCGCGCGGCCCTTGGTCTTCGCCCAGTCCGAGCCGCCCATCCGGTTGAGCGTCGGCGCCTCGCCGCCCACGTAGCGCGTGACGAGGTCGAGCTGGTCGGTGGGCACGTAGAGTCGGTCGCCGGGCTGGCCGCGCTTGCTCGAGGCGTACTCGATGACGAGGTACTCGCGCGTGCCCGCCGCGGGGCCTGACTTGATGGTCCGCGCGGTGAGCTCGACGAACCGCCCGACGCCGTGCTGCTCGTGCACGACGTAGTCGCCCGGCTTGAGCTGGAGCGGGTCGACGGCGTTGCGGCGCCGCGCGGGCAGGCCGCGCATGTCCCGGGTGGACACCCCGGGCCGGCCCGTGAGGTCGGTCTCGGTGAAGACGGCGAGGCGGAGCGCCTCCGCGACGAAGCCGCGCCCCACGGGCGCGGGCACGACGAGCACGACGCCGGGCTCCGGCGGCTCGGGCAGCTCGGTCACCTTGCGCGCGGGCACCTCGAGCGAGGTGAGCTGCTCCACCATGCGGCTGGCCGGGCCGGGGCCCTCGGTGGCCAGCACGAGGCGCCAGCCGTCGCGCTGGTGCGTGCGCAGGTCGGCCACGGCGCGCGGCACGTCGCCGTGGTACGGCCGCACGTCGCGGGCGCCGACGACGAGGGGCGGGTCGTCCCCGTCCCCCACCTCGAGGGCGGGCGCCACGGCGTCGGGCTCCGCGGCGTCGGGCGCGCCCACGGCGCCCTCGAGCGAGAAGCCGCTGAGGGTCCACCAGCCCAGGTCGCGGGCGAGGGCGAGCGACCGCGCGTCGGCGTACTCGGCGAACGACGCGCGGGACAGGTCGAGCGGGGTGCGCCCGCCGGCCGCCGCAGCGGTCCACGCGGCCTCGAGGAACTCCTGGGTCGTGGCGGTCAGGTCGTGCGCGCGCCGGCGCACCCGCTCGGGCTCGGCCACCAGGACGAGCGAGCGCTCGGGCAGCAGGTCGAGCACGGGGACCATGCGGTCGACGAGCGCGGGCGCGAGCGACTCCATGCCCTCCACCGCGACGCCCGCGGCGATCTTCTCGAGCATCTCGGCCGCGCCGGGCAGCCGCTCGACGAGCCCGGCCGCGCGCTCGCGCACGGCGTCGGTGAGGAGGATCTCGCGGCACGGCGGCGCCCACAGGCCGTCCGGGGCCTCCGCGAGGCTGCGCTGGTCGGCCACGGAGAACCAGCGGATCTCCTCGACGGTGTCGCCCCACAGCTCCACGCGCAGCGGGTGCTCCTCGGTGGGCGGGAAGACGTCGAGGATGCCGCCGCGCACCGCGAAGTCACCCCGCCGCTCGACCATGTCGACGCGCTGGTAGGCGGCGCCGACGAGGCGCTCGGCGAGGTCGTCGAGGTCCACCCGGTCGCCGACCGCGACCGCGACCGGCTCGAGGTCGCCCAGGCCCGCGACGACGGGCTGCAGCAGCGAGCGGACGGGCACGACGAGCACGCGGACGGGCCCCGCCGCGTGGTGGCCCGCCCGGGGCGCCTGCGGGTGGGCGAGGCGGCGGAAGACGGCCAGGCGCCGGGCGACGGTGTCGCTGCGCGGGGAGAGCCGCTCGTGCGGCAGCGTCTCCCACGCCGGCAGCACCGCGACGTCGTCGGCGGGCAGGTAGCAGCGCAGCGCGGTGGCGAGGTCGTCCGCCTCGCGGCCCGTGGCCGTGACGACCGTGAGCACCGGCCCGGGCGCCACCTCCCCGGCGTCGGCGACCCCGGCGGACGCCGCCGGTCCGCCCGGCTCGCCCGTCAGGGCACGTGCGGCCGCGGCGACGAGCGGGGGCCGCGCGCCGACCGGCACGACGACGTCGAGCGGCGTGCGCGGGCCGCGCGCGCCGGCGCGGGCGACGAGCTCGGCGGCGGCGGGGTCGGCGAGGAGCGCGGTGAGGACTCCGGTGAGGTTCATGGCTCCTGGGGTGGTGCGTGGGACGACCGCGGGCCGCGGGCGGCGCGAGCGGGCGGGCGGACCGGCCGCGGGCAGCACGACGGGCCCCCGACGAGGCTCCGGCGGGGGGTGGTCCAGTCTAGATCCGCCCTCCGACGCCCCGGCGGCTGGGCCGGACGGGTGAGACCCTCCCCCGGGGTTATATGTCCGGTCCGTCCCGTGTGTGATCCTTGGCGGGTGGACATCGACCCGGTGGACGTCCTAGCCGCCCGCAAGCGCGGGCCGCGGGGGCTGCGACGGCTCGTGGAGCTCGTCCGCCGGTCCCTGCGCACCGTGTGGGCCGCGAGCCGCGGCGCGTTCTGCGCCGTCGTCGCCCTGCAGGTGGTCGCCGCGGCCTCGCTCGCCGTCCAGGTGCTCGCCGTCGAGCGCGTGCTCACCGCGATCCTGCGCGTGGCCGACGACCCCGACGCGCTCCCCGAGCTGTGGCTGCCGGTCGGCGTGCTCGCCGGCGTGACCGCGCTGACCGGCGTCGTCGGCGCGATCCAGGGCAACGTCGAGCGCCTGCTCGCCGAGCGCGTCACCAGGCACACGTGGCGCGAGGTCCTCGACACCGCGACGGGCGTGAGCCTGCGCCACTTCGAGGACCCCGGGTTCTTCGACCGCCTCCAGCGCGTGGAGACGAACGCGCTCTACCGGCCCTACCAGGTGACCCAGGGCCTCGTGCTCGTCATCGGCTCGGCGCTGGCGAGCCTCGGCCTCGGCGTCGCGCTCGTGCGCCTGCACCCCGCGCTGCTGCCGCTGCTCCTGCTCGGCGGCCTGCCCCTCGTGCTCACGAGCCGCCGCGAGAGCCGCCTGGAGTTCGAGTTCGCCGTGCGCCAGACGACCGCGGAGCGCATGCGCGAGTACCTCATCCTGCTGCAGACCGGGCGCGACGAGGCCGCCGAGGTGCGCGCGTTCGGCCTGGCCCGCGAGCTCGGCCGCCGCCTCGACGCCGTCTACCGCCGCTACCTCGCCGACCTGCGCACCCACCTGCGCCGGCGCTCGCTGCTCGCCGCGCTCGGCAACGCCGGCGCGGCCGTCGCCCTCGCGCTCACGCTCGTCGCGCTCGTCTGGCTCGTGGCCCGCGGCGAGGTGCAGGTGGCCGCCGCCGGCGCCGCCATCGTCGCGATCCGCATGCTCGCCACGCAGGTGCAGGCGATCTCCAACGGCGTCCGGCTCGTCTTCGAGTCGGGCCTCTTCCTCGACGACGTCGCCGCCTTCTGCGCGATCCAGCCCGACGACGAGGACGACGACCGCACCGACGCGCCCCCGACGTTCACGGAGATCCGCGCGGAGGACGTCTCGTTCACCTACCCGGGCGCCGAGCGGCCGGCCCTGGAGCAGGTGTCGATCCGCATCCGCCGGGGCGAGGTGGTCGCGCTCGTCGGCGAGAACGGCTCGGGCAAGACCACGCTGACGAAGATCGTGGCCGGCCTCTACGCGCCGGACCAGGGCCGCGTCCTGTGGGACGGCGTCGACGCGCGCACGTACGGCGGTCGGAGCCTGCGCCGCCTCGTCTCGGTCATCTTCCAGGACTTCGTCGAGTACGCGTTCAGCGCCGCGGACAACGTCGCGATCGGCCGGCCCGACGAGCCGGTGGACCTCGACCGCGTCCGCGAGGCCGCCCGGGCGGCGGGCGTCGACCACGCGCTCGCGCGGCTGCCGCAGGGCTACGAGACGCCGCTGTCGCGCGAGTTCCCCGGGGGCACCGACCTGTCGGGCGGGCAGTGGCAGCGCGTGGCCCTCGCGCGCGCCTTCTACCGCGACGCCCCGCTCGTCGTGCTCGACGAGCCGACGGCGGCGATGGACGCGCGTGCCGAGCACGACCTCTTCGCGTCGCTGCGCACCGTGCTCGCCGGGCGGAGCGCGCTCGTGGTCTCGCACCGGTTCTCGACCGTGCGCTCGGCCGACCGCATCTACGTCCTCGAGGACGGGCGCGTGGTCGAGGAGGGCACCCACGACGAGCTCATGGCGCTCGGCGGCCGGTACGCCGAGCTGTTCCGCCTCCAGGCGGCGGCCTACCTGCCACAGGCCCAGGAGGTGCCGCGGGGCTAGGGCCGCGTCGCCGCGCGCCGCGACCGGGGCTGGGGCTCCTCGCCCGCGGCCACCCGCGCGACGGCGTCGCGCAGCTCGGTGGCGACCCGCGGCGAGAACGGCGGCCCCCACGGGACGTCGGCCCGCAGCACGGGCACGCGCGAGACGATCGCCGCGGTCTCGCTCAGCTGGCGGGTGAGGACCGCGGGCTCCTGCCAGCCGAGCAGGCGCGGGAAGCTGAGCAGGTCGAACAGCGCCTGCTTCGGGTCGATCCGCGCGATGCGGACGTGGCGGCGCCGGCGGTCCGGGAACGGCACGACGAGCGCGCGCAGCGGGAGCCGGTCCGGCACGTCCCCGGCGGGCGTGAGCACCTGCCGCAGGTCGGCGCTCACGCGGCGCTCCGGCGTCGCCCCCGCGCCGTCGGCGAAGAGGTCGACGAGCGTGTCCGCGCCCTTGCGCAGCCGCAGCCCGGTGGCGCCGGCGCGCACGTGCGGGGCCTCGTCACAAGTCGGGTCGAGGTCGACCCTCAGCACGTCGTCGGTGACGAGCGCGGCGCCGTCGGCGCACATGAGCGTGGCCATCGTCGACTTGCCGCCGCCCGAGGGCGCGGTGAACGCGATCGCGCCGCCGTCGACGGCGACCGCGCTGCCGTGCAGCACCGCGTGGCCCCGGCGCACGAGCAGGTAGGCGAGCACGGCGCCCGTGGTGAGCACCGTGGCGATGCCCGGGTCGGCGTCGGCCACCGGGTGCACGACGACCTCGTCCAGGCCCGCCGAGATCTCCGCGTCGCAGGCGCCGTAGAAGCGCAGCAGGTGCGACCCGTCGGGCCGCACGACGGCGACGTAGCCGTGGGTGCGCGAGCCGCTGTCGAGCGCGACGACGCCGTCGAACGGCCGCTGCTGCTCGCGCCGGGTGCGCGGGGCGCCCCAGCGGACGACGACGTCGGCGTCGGCCACGTCGGCGCGGGGCCGGGCCTGCTGGAGCGGGATCTCGGAGGCGACGACGAGGCCGTACAGGCGCTGCACGTCGAGCGCGGAGGCCTCGGCCGCGGCCTCCCGGGCGAGCACCGTCATACGGCAGCCCGCGGGGCGACGGAGGCGACCGGGGGACGCGCGACGGGCGCGAGGCCGCGGTAGTCCGCGGCGTCGGGGTCGAGGGTGGCGCCGTCGAGCTCGAGCCAGGCGTGGGCGGCCACGACGCCGCCGGACTTGGCCACGCCCACGCGGAGGGCGGGCGTGCGGTGGCGCAGCAGCGTGGCGAGCACGAGGGACCGGCGCAGGCAGGTGGCGCGGAACGGGCGGCGGCGGAGCAGCCGCAGCGCGAGGTCGCAGCGCTCGCGGTCGGCCTCGCTCAGCTCGGCCCAGGCGTCGCGGTCGGCGGCGACGTCGTCGAGGACGAGGCACGCGCCCGCGAGCCGCGCGGCGGTGCGCAGCGGGAGGAGCCGGATCGCCGGCTCGACGAGGGCCGCGGTGCACGCGACGCGGCCGAGGAGCGCCCAGCGGCGGGGGCCGAGGGCCAGCACGCGCGTGACGGGGGCCACGGGGGTGTCCTTCCGGGTGCGACGGGGCGGAGGAACGGTCGTCGGTGACGAGCCTCCCGGGTGGGGCGGGCGACACCGCCCGCCCCACCCGGTCACGCGTCAGGAGACGCCGTGGTTCGGCTTGCCGCCACCGTGGCCGTTGCCGCGGCCGCCGCCGCGGCCGTTGCCGCGCCCGTTGTTGCGGCCACCGAGCGTCAGCTCGGAGACGGAACCGACCTCGGTGATCGTCGGCTTCTCGTAACCCATGTGTTCGCTCCCTTCCCGGAAAGACGACGCTCACATGGCGTCGTACGGGGATCATAGGGGTCCGAAGGGGTAAAACCGGACACCTCCGGTGATATTTCACCCGCTCGGACCATTCACCCGTACGGAGCAGGGCCCGGAGGCCCCCGGACACGCTCCCCCGCGCCCCCTCAGCGCTGCCGGGCGACCGCGGCGAGGTACTCCCGACGCGCCGCGTCGTCGCCGTCGGGCACGTGCAGCGGATTCTCCTCCACGGGGCGCCCCAGCGACCGGAGCGCAGGACCGACGGCCTCGGCCACGAGCGCGCCCAGGCTGCCCGCCGTGCCCACCTGGATGCACCGGTACCGCGAGCGCCCGGTCCGTCCGGTCGCCGCGGGCCGCGGCACCTCGTCCCGGGCGTCGATCGCGCGCAGCGCGGCCCGCCACACGGCCCCGCGCCGGTCGGCCCACGGGACCTGCGGGAGCGGGCCGAGGACGGCGTCGGCCCGGTCGGTCACGGCGCGCACCAGGAGCCCGAGCCGCGCGTCCGCGGCGCGGCGCGCCACCTCGGCCGGGTCCCCCGCGGCGCGCAGGCCGTGCGCGACGTCGGCGAGCCACAACAGGCGGTACGCGCCCGAGTGCGTCGCGTGGTAGGCGAGGTGCAGGAACGTGTCGACCGGGTCGAGCGCGGGCAGCCGGACCGAGCCGACGTCCACCCGGCGCCGCCGCGCGAGCAGCTCCGTCACGTCCCAGCGCAGCCGGCGCCGCAGGGCCGCCCCGTTGACGGGGTGCCAGTGCAGGTCCAGCAGCGTGCCGTGCGGCAGCACGAAGCTGAGCTCGGCGCGCATCTGACGCCGCACGAGGCCCCAGTTGAGGTCGAGCTGTTCCGCCCCCAGGTCGAGCAGGAGGTCGATCGCGTCGGCGAACCGGGCCGGGTGCACGACGACGTCGAGGTCGTAGTACCCGCGCATGTCCGGCGCGGGCCAGATGGTCGCGGCGGCGACCGGGCCCTTGACGACCACCCAGGGCACGTCCGCGCCGTCGAGCGCCGCGGCGAGCGGGCCGAGGTCGGCGAGCGTGCTCAGGTGCCGCAGCACCTGCTCGGTGCGCTCGTCCGCGAGCGCGGCGGCGAGGTCGGGTGCGACGCCGTCCACACCGGCGAGGTGCCGGGCGAGCGCGGGCGTCACGCGGTGCGCGTCCGCGACGTCGAGCACGTCGTCGGCCGGCAGGTCCACGATGCGCGCGACGCGCTCGAGGCTCGCGGGGTCCGCGGCCGGCTCCGCCCCCGCGACGGCGTCGACGAGCACGTCCACGACGGGGTGCCGCGGCCGCCCCGCGGCGACCGGGTGATTTCCACGGCTGGCGGGGTGGATTGCCCGCTTCATCCCGCTACGATCGGCCGACATGAGGCTCCGCGCTGACGACGTGACCTGGCAGGAGATCGACGGCGAGCTCGTCATCCTGGACCTGGCGCGCTCGACCTACCTGACGACGAACGCGACCGGGGCCTTCCTCGCGAAGCGGCTCGTCGACGAGACCACCGCCGACGACCTCGCCGCGGCGCTGGCCGAGCACTACGGCATCGACCAGGCGGACGCCGTCGCCGACGTCGAGGCGTTCCTCGCCGAGCTGACCCGCCTCGAGCTGCTGGCCTGACGCGCTCACCGCTGCCCCGCCCCCACCGGCGCGAGGTAGCCACGGGTCCACGACCGGTCGGCCCGCAGCGGCCCCCACACGGGCTCGCCGCCGCGGCGCACCCGCTCCCCCAGAGCGCGCAGGGCGACGCCGGCCCGCAGCAGCGCGACGCCCGCCCTCGCCTTCCACGCGGGCCAGCGCTTGCGCGCGAGGGTGGCCTTGCCGGTCATGAGGAGGCGCACCTTGTGCGCCTTGCGCGACGACGACGCCCCGACCGCGTGCACCGCGACCGCGTCCGGCGTGATCGACGGGTGCAGGCCCGCCTCGGCCGCGCGCAGCGACAGGTCGGCGTCCTCGCCGTACATGAAGTAGTCGGTGTCGAAACCGCCGAGCCGGTCCCACGTCTCGCGCGTCGTCAGCAGGAGGCACCCCGTCACGACGTCGACCCGCCGGTAGGTGTCACGCTGCCAGCGCCCGAGCGACTCCGGGTCCAGCAGGCGCGAGCCCTTGAACGCCGTCGACAGCCCCGTGGCGAAGCAGAACCAGCTCCACAGCGTCGGCGCACCCCAGCAGCTGCTCGGGTCGAGCGTGCCGTCGGGGCGCACCGTGCGGCCGCCCATGATCCCCGCGCCCGGGTCGGCGTCGAGCGCCCGCACGAGCGCGTCCACCGCGCCCGGCCGCACGACGGCGTCGGGGTTGAGCAGCAGCACCCGGCGGCCGGTGGCGAGCTCGGCACCGCGGTTGCACCCCCGCGCGAAGCCGATGTTCTCGTCCCACAGGTCCAGGACGACGCGGTCGGACCAGCGCGCCAGGACCTCGCGCGTGGCGGCGTCGGACGCGCTGTCGACGACGACGACCTCGGTGCTCACCTCGGGCGCCGCGTCGACGAGCAGCGCCCGCAGGCAGCGCTCCACCCACTCCGCGCCGTTGTGCGTGACGATCACGACGGAGACCTCGGGGCTCATCGCGGCTCCGCCCCCGACCGCCACCCGACGACGCGGGCCGGTACGCCCACGGCGATCGCATCCGGCGGCAGGTCCCGGGTCACCACGGACCCCGCGCCGACGACCGCCCCGGAGCCGATCGTCACGCCCGGAAGCACGACGACGCGCGCACCGAGCCACACGTCGTCGCCGATGACCACGTCCGCCTCGATCTTCGGCTGCTCCATGACCGGGATCCCGGCCGCGGTGGCGTAGTTGCTCGCGGTGATGAACACCTCGGGCGCGAGGAGGACCTTGTCGCCGAGCGTGATCGTCCCGGTGGAGTCCCCGGCCCACAGGTAGCAGCGCTCGCCCACGTGCACGCCGCTGCCGATGACGATCCGCTCGCCGTTGCGCAGGCTCGCGGTGGGCGACATGCGCAGGCCCGGCCCGGCCCGCAGGTGCCGCCGCGGCTCGACGTGCGCGTACGCGTAGAACCGGGCGACCTTGAGCAGGTGCGCCAGGAGCCGCGGGTGCAGCATGCGCGCGAGCTCGCGCGCGGCGCCGGCGCGGGGCATCAGGCCGCCACCCGCGTCGTCGCGTCGGCGTACCAGCCGTCGTCCCGCCGCGCCCGGCGCCGGGCCGCCACCGCCCGGGCCGCGAGCGTCACGGCGACGAACGCGAGCGCGTCGAGCACCCCCACCCGCCGGGCGCGCACGAGCCGCAGCAGCGCGCCGAGGCCGTTGCGGCCCTCGTCGCGCCCGCCGAGCGCGCGGTCGAGGTCGCGGTTGCCGTTGACGATCCGGGCCCGGCGGGCCACGAGCGCCGCGACGCTGCGCGACGCGTGCACCGTGAACGGCTCGGGCACCACGACGCGCTCGGCGGGGGCGAAGCTGCGCCGCACCCACCCGTCGTCGTTCGTCACGTCCGGCAGGACGCCCACCCGGTCGCGCGCCGCACGGTTGAGCGCGAACACGCCCGAGCCGACCATCGACGACGCCACGTAGGGCAGCGCGGTCCAGGCGCGGTAGTAGCGGCGCACCGGCCAGGACGCGCCGGAGGTGTCCACGCGCATGGTCGGCGCCGCGACCACGGGGTCGTCGGTGTCGAGCGCGCGGGCGAGCGCCCGGAGCGTGGCGGTCGGGAGCTGCACGTCGGCGTCGAGCACGACGACCGCGCCGTCGGCGCGCGCCATGCCCGCGCGCACCGCGGCGATCTTCGACGGCTCGGGCAGGTCGAGCGTCTCCACCTCGTGCCCCGCCTCGGCCGCCGCGGCGCGGGCCACCTCGAGCGTGCGGTCGCTCGTCCCGTTCGCGACGACGACGACGCGCACCTCCTCGGGGCGCGCGCCGTCGAGCAGCGTGCGCAGGCAGCGCCCGATCACGGCCTCCTCGTCATGGGCCGGCACGACGACGGTGGTCATGCGTCCTCGCGCCCCTCCTTGGCCGCCTCGCGCGCGGGCTCCGGCGCGGGCGGCTCGTTCGGGATCACCTCGCCGGGCACGGCGAACGCGCCCGCGGCGAGCGCGGCGGCCGCGGCCGCCTTGGCCAGGCCGGACGTCGCGGACCGCGGCGCGGGCTCGGCGGCGGGGCCGACGACGGCGGGGCGGCGCCGGGCGAGGATCCGGTCGGCGATGCGCAGCCCGAGCGCGATCGCCGTGAGCGTGACGTTCGCGTACCCGCCGCGCGGGAACGTGCTCGTCGACGCGACGAAGAGGTTCGGCACGCCGTGCACCGCGCCGTCGGGGTCGACGACGCCCTCGCGCGGCGTCGCGCTCATCCGCGTCGTGCCCATGAAGTGGTGCGACGAGGAGGACTCGACCACCGGCCCGCCGTCGGCGCGCGCCGGCTCGTACGTGCCCCACCCGGCGCGGGCGAGCGCCTCCCGGTACACCTCCTGCGCGCGGACCACGGCCTCGGCGTCCTCCTCGCGCCAGCGCCAGTGCACCTCGATGCGGCGCAGGCCGAGGCGGTCCCGCGCGTCCGACAGCGTGATGCGGTTGTCGGGGTGCGGGGCCTGCTCGGCCTGGTGGATGACCTCGATCCGCGTGAACCGGCTCGGGTCGCCCGCGGACCAGCCGCCGCGGCCCAGGCTCGCCCGCGGGTGCCGCTGCGAGCGCACGAGCCGCACCGCGACCCCGTCGAGCCCGATGATCGCCCGGGCGAGCGTGCGGGGCCGCGGCCGCTGGCGCCGGATGACGGCCTCGCGGATCTCGAGCGCCGCGGACACGGCCTGCTGCTGCCGCGGGGTGAGCGGGCGCGCGGTCACGTGCTCCTCGGTGCGCGGGAAGAGCAGCATGCTCAGCGCGGGCAGGCCCGAGCGCAGCGTGTCGTCGGTGAGCGCGAGGTGGCCCATGACGGGCACGCCGCGCACGAGCCGCATGTCGTACGGCACCCGCAGCGCCACGTCGCCCGGCCTCGCGGGCCGGATGAACCCGCCGGCGAGGAGGGGGTGGTCCATGAAGCAGCGACCGAGCTGGTCGTAGGCGTTGCCGAGGCCGCCGGTGTGCACGGCGTCGGACGACAGGAGCAGCTGCGTCGTGGCCATGGCGCCCGCCGCGACGACGACCGTCCGCGCGGTCACGACCAGCTCGCGGCCCGGGGCGGACACCGCGCGCACGCCCGTCGCGCGCGTCCCGGCCGGGTCGGTGAGGACCTCCGCCGCGGTGGCGTGGTGGTAGCACCGCACCGCAGAGGCCTGCAGGCTCGGTGCGGCGCGCTCGGCGAGGGCGCCGCCGTTGGCGAACAGGAACGCCGCGCTGCGCACGACGCCGTCGTCGAGCAGGTGCTCGCGCTCGGCCTCCGTCGTCCACGGCGCGAGGTCGAACGGCCCCGGCGGGAGCCCGAGCCACGCGCACGCGCGGTCGAGGTAGCGCGCCAGCTCGTCCGGGGCGACCGGCCACGCGCTCGCCCGGCCCGGCCACTCCTCGAGCTCGGCGCCGGACAGCGGCATCATCCGCACGCCCCGCTCGGTGACGCCGGTGCGCACCTGCCACGCGTGGGCGTTGCCGCCGATGCGCCGCGTGTGGCCGAGGCGCCGCACGGTGCCGAACTCGATGGCCGCGGGCTCGCCGAGCTCGTCCGCGGCCGGGTCGTGCTCCGGCCCGCCCGAGTCGAGGAGCACGACGTCGACGCCTCCGGCGGCCAGCGCCTCGGCGACGGCGAGCCCGACGGGTCCCGCGCCCACCACGCACACCTCGGCGGCGAGCTCGGTCCCGGGGGCGAGGCGGCGGGCGTCGACGATCATGTCAGGGTCACCTCCTGGGGCTCGCGCGCACCCGCGGGCGCCGCGAGCGCGGCCTGCGCCGCACGCAGCTCGTCGACGAGGCGCCCCGGGGGCAGCTCGACGTCGTCGTAGGTCAGGACCGCGTCCTTGGGCACGTCGCGCAGGAGGCGGCACCCCTCGGCGACGCCCACCGGGAGCAGGCGGTCGCGCGCGGTGACGTCCGCGCGCTCGGCCTGCCCGTAGTAGTGGTAGCCGCCGAGGCCGTCGAGCACGGTGCCCGCGGCGAGGTCAGTCTTCGCCGTCGTGATCACCTCGACCGTGGGGGCGCCGAGCGGCCGGATGGTCGCCTCGCCGAGGAGCGCGGCCCGGGCCACGGTGTTCGGCACCTCGAAGTGGCACAGGTGGTACGGCGTGTAGAAGGAGTAGAGCGGCCCCTCGCCCAGCTTGTAGAGGTTGAGGTAGTGCCGCTGCTTGGGGTCGTCGTGCGTGGCGAACACGTACACGCCGGGCCCGGGCTGCGCACCCACGACGTAGTCGACGACCCCGCCGAGCGCGCGCAGCTCGTCGACGTCGTAGTGCGCGGTGAGCGTGTCGATGTGCTCGTGGTGGTCGCGGCCGAGCATGCCGCGCCGGTGCACGGTCATGCCCGTGGCGTTCGCGACGGTGGCCTGCTCGATCGAGATCTTCGTGCCGTCGGCGAAGCTCGTGACCATGTGCGGGTCCTGGCCCCAGCGCGCGGCGAAGGCGGCCTGCGTCGTCGGGGTCCGGTACGGGTCCTGCAGGCCCTTGATGTTGCCCGCGACGAGCGGCGTGAGCCCGATGCCGCGGACGAACCGGACGAGGTTCATCTGCACGCCGGGCTGGTCGCCGTCGCAGCCGGTGTAGACGACGCCGGCCGCGTCGGCCCGGCGCGCGAGCTCGGGCCCGACCGTGGCGTCCACCTCGGCGTTCATGAGCACGAGGTGCTTGCCGTGCGCGAAGCAGTCGAGCGCGAGGCGGGCGCCGAACTCGACGGCCCCCGTCACGTCGACGACGACGTCCACGCCGTCGGCCGCGGCGATCGCGGCCGCGTCGGGCGTGACCACGGGGGTTCCCGCGGCGATCGCGCGCGCCACGCCCCGCGCGTCGTCCGCGTGCACGACGCCGTCGACGCCGGCCTCGGCGTAGGCGCGCACGCCCTGCTCGGGCCGGCGCGCGGCGATCGCGACGACCTCCATGCCGGGCACGGAGTTGACGATCTGGTTCACCAGGCCGCGGCCCATGAACCCGGCGCCCGCGAGGGCCACGCGCACGGGACGCCCCTGCGCGGCGCGCTCGGCCAGGAGGCGGTCGACGATGATCATCGGCCCGCCCCCGCCCGGTCCTCGGCGGCGTCGGCGGTCGCCTCGCCGACCAGCGGCCAGCTCGCGTCCTTCTCGGAGATGACGCTCACCGGCAGCGGCCAGGCGATGCCGAAGGCCGGGTCGTCGTACCGGAAGCCCTGCTCCCCGCCCGGCGCGTACCGCCCGCTGACCTGGTAGGACACCTCGGTGTCGTCGACGAGCGTCTGGTAGCCGTGGGCGACGTACGGCGGGATCCACAGGGCGCGGCGGTTCGCGGCGGTGAGCTCGACCATGACGTGCCTGCCGTAGGTCGGCGAGTCCGGGCGCACGTCCACCGCGACGTCGACGATCGCGCCTGCGGTGCAGCGCACGAGCTTGCCCTCGGCGTGCGGGGGCACCTGCCGGTGCAGGCCGCGCAGCGTGCCCGCGCGGTGGTTGAACGACAGGTTGCACTGCGCCACGCCCGGGTCGATGCCGTGCGCCGCGAACTCCTCGGCGTCGAACGTCCGCGCGAACAGGCCGCGGTCGTCCATGAACGGCTCGAGGTCGACGATCCACGCCCCGTCGACGGCGGTGGGGGTGTACCTCACGGCGCCACCGTCCAGAAGAGCTTCTCGTCCACCTGGCCGGTGCGGATGAGGTACTCGATCTGCTTGAGCCGGGTGTGCCCGCGGCCGGTGAAGGTGGCGGGGTCGAGGTCGATCCGCTCGAAGACCTCGCGCAGCTGGGCGGCGCCGCGCTTGGCGTCCCAGTCGCACTCGTAGCCCGGCAGGACCTCGCGGATCCTGTCGAACCGCACCCGGTAGCTGCGGTTGTCCGCGCTCGGCGGGCCGAACGTGACCTCGCAGCCGGGGAACTCGGCGGCGACGATCTCGGCGATCTCGCGCACCGTGTAGTTGTTGTCCTCGCTGCCGACGTTGAAGACCTGGCCGTGCACGCGCTCGCGCGGGGCGGCGAGCGTCATCCGGATCGCCTTGGCGATGTCGAGGCCGTGCACGAGCGGGCGCCAGGGCGTCCCGTCGCTCGTCATCGCGATCCGCCGCTCGGTCCAGGCGAGGCCGGCGAGGTTGTTGAGCACGATGTCGAACCGCATGCGGGGCGAGGCTCCGAACGCGGTGGCGTTGCGCAGGAACGTCGGCGAGAAGTCGTCGTCGGCGAGCGCGGAGACGTCGCGCTCGACGAGGGCCTTGCACTCCGCGTAGGCGGTCTGCGGGGAGACCGGGCTCGACTCGTCGACGGTCCCGTCGGCGACGCCGTAGACGGAGCACGAGGACATGTAGACGAACCGCCGGACGCCGGCCTCCTTGGCGACCTGCGCCAGGCGGACGGACCCCTTGTGGTTGATCTCGTACGTGACGTCCCCGATGAGGTCGCCGATCGGGTCGTTGCTCAGCTCGGCCATGTGCACGACGGCGTCGACCCCGGCCAGGTGCTCGGGCGTCAGGTGCCGCACGTCGAGCGCGAGCGTCTCCGGCGTGCGAGGGGAGCCGTGGTACAGCCACCCGTACTTGTAGTAGCCGGTGTCGACGCCGAGGACGTCGTGGCCGTCCGCGAGCAGCAGCGGGGCCAGCAGGCTGCCGAGGTACCCCTCGGTGCCGGTGACGAGAACGCGCACGGTCAGTCCTCCCAGATCTTCCAGGGAGCCTGGCCGGCGTCCCACAGCTTGTTGAGCTCGGTCCAGTCGCGGAACGTGTCCATGCCCATCCAGAACCCGTTGTGCTCGAACACGCTCAGCTGGCGGTCGCGCGCGAGCTGCTGGAGCGGGATGGCCTCGAGCATCACGCCGGGATCGTCGGGGATGTACTTCTCGACGAACTCGCGCTCGAAGAGGAAGAAGCCGCCGTTGACCCAGCCCTCGGCGAGCGTGGGCTTCTCGTTGAACTCCACGACCGTGGACCCCTGCACGTGCATCTCGCCGTAGCGGCTCGAGGGGTGCACGCCGGTGAGCGTGCCGATGAGGCCCTCGCGCTCGTGGTGCGCGAGGAGCGAGGTGAGGTCGACGGCGCCGATCCCGTCGCCGTAGGTCAGCGCGAACCGGGGCTGGTCGAGGTGGTGCGCCACGCGCGCGACCCGCGCGCCGGTGCCCGTGGTGAGGCCCGTCTCGACGAACGTGACCTCCCAGTCCTCGTCGCCCACGGAGTTGTGGAAGCGGGTCTCGTGGTCGCCCGCCAGGTGCACCGTGAAGTCGGAGGTGATGTAGCGGTAGTCGAGGAAGTAGTGCTTGATGAGCTCGGACTTGTAGCCGAGGGCGAGGACGAAGCGGCGGAAGCCGTGGGCCGCGTACGTCTTCATGATGTGCCAGAGGATCGGGCGTCCGCCGATGTCGACGAGCGGCTTGGGCAGGCGCTCGCTCGCCTCACGGAGCCGCGTCCCCATCCCTCCGCAGAGGATGACCACCGGGATGTCCCGCGCGTCAGGGTTCATGTCGCTCCTCACCGCCGCGGGTGTGCGGCGCTGGTCGGGACCGCCACGATAAGCGGACGAGGCTACGAAATGGGGCAGATCGTGTGAACTTTACCCGCTTGGCCCCGTCCAAATCAGCCCGGATGGGGCAGTATGGCGACCTGGCCCGCCGACGCGCCCGATCCCGACCCCCCACAGACCGGACGGAGAACATGGACATCTGGACCGTTCTCAAGGCCTGCCTCCGGCGGTGGTACGTCTTCCTCCCGGCGCTGCTCCTGGCCTCCTGGTTCTCCTGGTCGCAGGTGCAGTCGATCCCGCCGACCTACCTCGCCACCAGCTCCGCGACCGTCGCCGGCCCCGCGCTCGTCCCGGGCGGCGCCCCGGGCGAGATCGTCGAGGTGAACCCGTTCGAGCGGCTCGGCGGCTCCCTCACGGCGACCGGCTCGGTGATGGTGTCGGTGATGAACTCCGCGCCCCGACGCGAGGCGTACGTCGAGGAGGGCGTGACCGCCGCCTACGAGGTCGACCAGGACGACGCGGTCATCTACTTCGACGTGACGGGCGACGACCCCGACGAGGTGCTCGCGAGCGCCGCGCGCCTGCCCGAGCTGCTCGACATCGAGCTCGCCCGCCTGCAGGGCCGCGCCGTGGAGGCGCCGGAGAGCCGCATCCGCGCGGTGACCCTCACGGTCCCGACGAGCGCGGACGAGGACACCGTCGCCGGCATCCGGCTCCTCGCGGTGCTGCTCGCGCTCGGCCTCGTCCTCGCCGTCGCCCTCGCCCTCGTCGCGGACGCCCTCGCCCAGCAGCTCGCCCGGCGCCGCGCCGAGACCGACGCCCCGGCGGGCGCCGCCGAGGCGGTCAACCGCACGCTGCGGACCCTCGCCCTGCGCCCGCGTCGCGCTGCCGACGACGACGCCTCCCTGCTGTTCGACCTCGGTGACGAGCCCGGCCCCGACGACGCCGAGCGGCGCCCGAACGCGGCGGCGCTCGACCCCGCGGCGTTCGGCGCGGCGGTCGGCGCCGCGGTGGGCGCCTCCGTCGACGACCACGAGGGACGCCACACGGGGGCCGGCCACCTGCCCGACCCGGCCGAGCCGCTGAGCCCGGCGGGCACGGCGCGGGGCCGCGTCCGCGGTGACTGAGCGGGCCACGACGGCGGCGGTGACCGAGCGGACCCCGGCCACCGCCGCCGAGCGCTCGGCGCTCGCCGCGCTCGGCGCGCCGGTCCGCGCGTTCCTGCAGGACCCGCTGGCGGTCGTCTACCTGTTCGTCGTCGCGGCGTTCCTCATCCCGGGGCGGATGATCGTCGCCCCGCTCGGCGCGCTGGGCAGCCCCGCGACGATCCTGGCCGTCGGCGCGGCGGCCCTCTACGTCGTCGGCCGGCTGGTCGGCGGGCACCTGGCCACGGGTCTGCAGCCCATGCGCACGGCCACGCTCGTACTGGGCTTCGTCCTCCTGGTCTCCTACGCCGTCGGGCGCACGCGCTCGCTGACCCTGGCCGAGTCCAACGGCAGCGACCGCACGCTCATCCACGTCGCCGGCCTCGTCGGGCTCGCCCTGCTGACCATGGACGCCGTGCGCACGCGGGAGCACCTCGACCGCCTGCTGCGGCTGGTCGTGTGGTGCGCGTCGGCGTTCGCGCTCATGGGCATCGTGCAGTGGATGGTCGGGCTGAGCCCCGAGTCCTACGTCCAGGTGCCCGGCCTCACGCTCCAGGCGGTCGACATCAACGTGCAACGGTCGCTCTTCACGCGCGTGCAGAGCACCGCGCTGCACCCGATCGAGTTCGGCGTCGTCCTCGCGGCGTCGCTGCCGCTCGCGCTGCACTACGCGCTCATGGGCCGGGCCGACGGGCGGCCGCTGACGCGGTGGCGCTGGGTCCCCGTCGTGCTCGTCCTCACGGCGATCCCGCTGTCGGTGTCGCGCGCGTCGGTGCTCGGCGTCGTCGTCGGCGGCCTGACCGCGTGGGTGGCGTGGTCGTGGCGCGTGCGGTTCAACGCGATCGTGGCCGGGATCCTCATGGGGGTGGCGATGCGCGCCGCGTTCCCGGGCGTGCTCGGCACGCTGCTGTCGTCGTTCCTGTGGGCCGGCGAGGACCCGAGCATCGAGGGCCGCACGAACGACTACCCGCGCGCCATGGCGTACATCCTCGAGCGGCCGTGGCTCGGCCGGGGGCTCGGGACGTTCACGCCCGAGCAGTACTTCTTCCTCGACAACGAGTACCTCAACCTGCTGCTCACGGCGGGGCTCGTCGGGGCGGCCACGCTCGTCGCGTTCTTCCTCGTGGCGATGGGCCTCGGCCGCGGCGTCTACCACCACGCGGCCTCGCCCGTGTCGCGCTCGCTCGGCCAGGCGCTCACCGCGTGCACCGCCGTCACCGCCGTCACGTGGTTCACGTACGACGGGTTCGCGTTCCGGCTCAACGCCGGGCTCGCGTTCGTCCTCGTCGGCGCGACGGCCGCGCTGTGGCGCCTCGAGGTCGGGCGGTTCCGGTGGGGCCGCGACCTCAACCGCACCCGGCCCGTCCAGTTCGTCGAGGCGCCCGACGTGCGCACGTGGGGCGAGGTTCCCGCGCCGCGGGACGACGGATGAGGGTCACGGACCGGGGCGTCGCGCTCGCGGCGGTCGCGCTGGCGGTCGCGCTCGCCGCGACGGTCGGCGTCGGGCTGCTGCTCGGCCGCGGCGGGGACGGCGGCCCGGGGGGCGCGGCGTGCGACCCCGCCGACCTCACGTGCGTGCCCGCCGGGCGCGGCACCCCGCCCGGCCCGAAGGCGAGCCTGCCGCCGACAGCCACGCCCGCCGAGCCCGCCACGCCCGACCCGCCCGCGACGCCCGAGGCACCCCCGCCGCCACGGCGGAACCTCGGCCCGGTCGCCGGCCCGGACACCACGGGCGTGACGCCCGGCCGGAGCCTGTCCCCGCACGGCGGCGGCGAGCTGTCGGACGACGGCCTCGTCCTCGAGGGCGTGCACGTCACCGGGGACCTCGTGCTGACCGGGCACGGGCAGAGGCTGCGCGACGTCCGCGTCGAGGGGAAGCTCTCGCTGCGGGGCACCGACATCGTGGTCGAGGACAGCGAGGTCGGCTCGCTCTCCGTCTCGGGCGGGACCGGGATCACCGTCCGCCGCGTCGAGGTCTTCGGCCTCGCGGGCGAGGACGGCATCCACGTGTCCTCCTCCCGCAGGCGCGTGCAGGACGTCCTCATCGAGGGCTGCTGGATCCACTCCCCCCAGGTGCTGCCGGGGAGCCACTACGACGGGATCCAGGTGCGCGGCGTGGACCGGCTCACGCTGCGCGGGAACACGTTCGACCTCGGGCCCTGGATCGACCGCTTCAACGCGGCCGTCTTCCTCGAGGACGCCAACGGGGGCAACGACGACGTGCTCGTCGAGGACAACTGGATCAACGGCGGCGGGTTCGCGGTGTACGTGTTCGGCACGAACGTGCGCCTGGTGGACAACCGGTTCGGCCCGGACGCGCGGTGGGGCCTGCTCTACCCGGACTCCGTGCCGTTCACGGCGTCGGGCAACGTCTGGGCCGACGACGGCTCGCCGGCCGACCTGGACTAGGCCGACCTGGACCAGCGCGCGGCGGCCCGGGCCGGCGCGGGCCTAGCGCAGGAAGGCCTCGTCGGGCGCCGCCTCGTGCGCGGCGGCGCGGGCGGCCAGGTCCGCCAGCCGCGCGCCGAGCGCGGGCCGCGGCTCGACCCCGACGGCCGCGAGGACGTCGCGCCAGCGGTGCGCCCAGTCGTGCCGGAGCAGCGACTGCGTGATCCCCGCGCGGCGGGCCCGGGCCAGGCGCGCCGGGTCGGCGTCGAGCTCGGCGACGACGTCGGCGACGTCCGGCGCGGGCGCCCCGATGGGCACGACGGCGTCGGGCCAGTCGAAGCAGTCCGCGAAGTCCGGGGTGTCCGCCGCCGAGCCGAGCATGACCGCACCCGCGGCGAGGACCTCGAAGTACCTGTTCGTCAGGGACTCCTCGCCCCCGGTCCTGGCGACGCGGCTCGGCTCGTCGTTGTTGCGGTAGACGACGGCGTACCGGCTGCGCTGCAGCGTGGCGGCCAGCACCTCCCGGTGCTGGACGTGGTCGACGACGTCGAACGCGCCGCGCACCGTGTCGTAGTGGTAGTACAGGCCGCGCTCGCGCGCCGCGGCGCGCAGGGCCTCGTGCGTGACGGGCAACCGACGCCCGTAGCTCACCACGTCGACGACCCGCTCCGGCGCCGGCACGGGCGGGGCGAAGCGCGCGGCGTCGACCGCGGTGTTGAGGTACGACGTCGGCACGCCCGTGATCGCCTCGACGTCGGCGATCGAGCCTCGGTTGAACAGGAAGACGTGGTCGAAGCCCCGCAGCTGGCGCAGGTAGTCGGCGACCGAGGGGAGCTGGGGGCGCCACAGCTCGACGATGAACGCGACCTTGACGGCCGAGCGCGCCAGCTGGGCCCGCACGTGCGGCAGCGCGCCGATCTCGTGCGGCGCGGCGAAGACGGCGAAGAAGAGCTCGGCGTCCGTCGCGGTGGTCTCGGTGACCATCGGCCGACGGCGCGGCCGTCCGAGGCGCCGTCGGGCGCGGTTGAGGCCGCCGTGCAGCGCGGCGCGGACCGGTGTCTGCGGGAGCCCGGGCGGGGCGAGGAGTCGGACGTCGTCGACCTCGGCCACGACGTCCTCGAACTCGAACTGCGATGCCAGCCAGACCTGGTGCGACGACGCGCGCAGCGACAGCACCACGGTGCGAGCGTCGGTCGCGCCAGCCGTCACGCTGCCTCCCGGTCGCCGGGCCGGCCGGCGGATGCGGATTCGGTACAACTCGTGCGCTGTCGGACATAGCGTAACCTCGGAGGCGGAGTTTCCACTCCGGCGGCAGGGTGAAAACGTCCACCGTGCGTGGCGGCCGAGGGGCCGCGGGAGCACCGTGGGACCGGGACGGACGGAAGGGGTCGGGTGGCACGAGGGAGCGCGAGCCGCGCGGTGCGGCGGTGGCTGCGGGGCCGGTTCGGGCTGTGGCCCCTGCACGAGGTCCGCACCAAGGCCCTGCGCTGGCCGGGCGCGCTCCGCGCCGCCTGGGTCGAACGCCGCGAGGTCGCCCGGCTGCGGGCCCTCGTCGGGCCGCGCCGCGCCCGCGTCGTCACGGTGATCCCCACGTGGAACCGGCCCGAGCTCCTCGCCCGGGCGGTGGAGAGCGCGCTCGCGCAGGACGTGGCGGACCACGCCGTCGTCGTCGTGCACGACGGGCCTGGCCTGCGCGGCGCGCCGGACGACCCGCGCGTCGTCGCCGTGGAGCTCTCCCGCCACGTCGGGCACTCCGGCCTCGTGCGCAACGTCGGCCTCGGCGTCGTCGACAGCGAGGTCGCCGCGTTCCTCGACGACGACAACACCTGGCGACGCGACCACCTCTCCCTCGCCCTCGCCGCGCTCGACGACGCCGACCTCGCCTACACCGCGCTCGAGCGCGTGCTCCCGGACGGCCGGGTCATGGACGTGCTGTCGGTGCCGTGGGACCGCGCGCTCATGCGCGAGCGCTCCTTCGTGGACACGAACGCGATCGTCGTGCGGCGCGGCCCGGGCGTGCGGTTCAGCCGCATCCGCCGTCGGCGCGGCGTGAAGCCCCCGGTGGACTGGGAGTTCGTGTGGCGCACGAGCCGCCGCCGCCGCGTGGTGCACGTGCCCGAGGCGACCGTCCGCTACACCGTCAACCCGGGCAGCTACTTCCACCGCTGGGACGCCCTCGACGACGCCGGGCCGCGCGCCGGCTCCCCCGCCGACACCCCGGCTGACGCCGCCCGCTGAGACGGTCCCCAGCGCCCGGTCGAGCCGCGCGGCCCGAGGCGGGCTCAGCGCCCGCGCACCGTCCGCAGCCGGCTCGGCGCGGGCCCGGCCAGGCGCCGGAAGACATCGACGTACGGGCCCTCCTGCGCGCTCCAGCGCAGGTGCTCCTCGATCCGCTTGCGGCCGAGCGCGCCCATCCGGCTGCGGCGCTCGGGGTCGTCGAGCAGCTCGGCGATCGCGCGCGCGAGCGCCGCGTCCTCCTCGGCGGGGCCGGCACCCGTGGGCACGGTGAGCGCGGCCTCGCCGGCCGAGCGCGCGTTCTCGACGAGGTCGAAGCCCACGACGGGCAGCTCGTACGCCATGTACTCGAGCGTCTTGTTCATCGTGGACTTGTCGTTGAACGGGTTCTTCGGGTCGGGCGTGACCCCGAGGTCCGCCGTCGACAGCCAGCGGCCGATCTCCGCCGGGCCGACCTTGCCCGTGAACGTCACGTACTCGTCCAGGCCGAGCCGGGTCGCCTGGGCCTTGAGGTCCTCCAGGCAGTCGCCGAAGCCGAGCAGGCCGAACTGCACGTCCGTGCGGCCCATCCGGTGCACGAGGTGGTCGACGGCGCTCAGCAGCCGGTCGACGCCGTCCTGCGGGCCCATGATCCCCAGGTAGCACACGAGGTGCTTCCGGCCGCGCCGCAAGGACGGGTCCGGCTCCTCGCGGCGCATCCGGTCGGGGTCCGGCGCGCTGCGCACGATCGTCGTGTGCTCGACCGGCACCCGGCCGCGCGTCACCGCGACCTCGCGGTAGGACTCGTTCGTCGAGATGACGTGGTCGGCGGTCGCGAACGTCGCGCGCTCGAGCGCGAGCAGCCCGGTGTGCAGCGGGCCGCGGCGGCCGAAGCGCGCCTCGAACACCTCGGGGTTGAGGTCGTGGTGGTCGAACACGAAGCGCTTGCGGCCGACGAGACGCCAGATCCGCCCGAGCAGCCAGTACGTGTCCGGCGGGTTGCACGCCTGGAGCACGTCGAAGCCCTCGTGGCGGGCCACGTGCACGGACAGCGCCGCGGTGCGCAGCCACGACCACGCGAACTCGACCACGTAGCCCAGCACGCCGCGCCGGGCCGGCGCCGGCCGGTACGTGTGGATGCGGACGCCGTCGAGCGTGCGGTGCGCCGGCTGGCCCTCGTCGCGCGGGCAGATGACCGAGACCTGGTGCCCGGCCGCGACGAGCGCCTGGCACTCGAGCCACACGCGCCGGTCGAGCGGCACGGAGAGGTTCTGCACCACGATGAGCACGCGCACGGGACGGGACCGTCCCTGCCGACCACGCTCTGCCACTGCGCTCCCTCTCCCCCGTCACCGGCGCGTCGCGCGCGCCTGCCCAGCCTAGGCGTCGGCCGCCAGGAGGGAGCCGTCGATCTCGCCGACGCCGGCGGCGCCCGCGAGGGCCATCGCGTGCGCCAGGTCGTCGCGCACGGCCGTGAGGCTCTCCACGACGCCCGCCTGGCCGCCCGTGGCGAGGCCCCACACGACCGGGCGGCCCAGCAGGACGGCGTCGGCCCCCAGTGCGAGCGCCACGAGCACGTCGACGCCCGAGCGCACCCCGCCGTCGACGAGGACCGTCCCGCGCGGCCCGGGACGCTCGCGCACCGCCCGGACGACCTCGGCGAGCGCGAGCGCGGTGGGCACGGCCCGGTCGAGCTGCCGCCCGCCGTGATTGGAGACGACGACGCCGGCCGCACCCGCGTCGAGGCAGGCCACGGCGTCGTCCCCGCGCAGCACGCCCTTGACGAGCACCGGCAGGCCCGAGAGGCCGGCGAGCCAGCCGATGGCGTCGAGCGTCGCCGTCGGGTCCTGCTCGGCCCCCGCGCGCCCCTCGCCCGGGTCGCCGGTCAGGTGCCGGGCGAGGTTGACGAGGAACGCCTCGTCGGGGATCGCGATGCGCTGCTTGCCCACGCGCCGCTTGATGCCCACGTACGGGGTGTCGCCGGTGAGGACGAGCGCGCGCGCCCCGGCGGCCGCCGCGCGCTCGACGAGCCGCGCCGTGAGGTCGCGGTTCCGCATGACGTAGACCTGGAACCACCAGGGGCCCGCCTCGGCCGCGATGTCCTCCAGCGGGGTCGACGCGCGCGTGGAGGCCACGTAGAGCGCGCCGGACTCGCGCGCGGCCGCCGCGACGGCGAGCTCGCCGTCCGGGTGCGCGAGGCCGAGGTAGCCCACGGGGGCGACGCCGACGGGGTGCGCGACCGGCGCGCCCAGCAGCGTCGTGCCGAGGTCGACGGTCCCGACGTCGCGCAGCACGCGCGGGCGCAGGCGGTAGCGGGCCCACGCGGCCGGCGCCTCGGCGAGCGCCTGCTCGTCCCCGGAGCCCGACGCGAAGAACTCGTGGGCGTCCGCCGGCAGGACGGCGGCGGCGTCGCGCTCGTGCTTCTCCAGCGCGGTCAGCGCCACGCCGTCACCTCCTGTCGTGCTGTCGTCCGTCCCGTCGTCGTGCCGTGCCGTCGGGCCGGGCGGTCAGTAGGCACCGGAGCCGACGACGACGGCACGGAAGGTCTTCCAGAGGATGAGCAGGTCCATGGCCAGCGACCAGTTGTCGACGTAGCGCAGGTCGAGGCGCACGGACTCCTCCCAGGACAGGTCCGCGCGGCCGCTGACCTGCCAGAGGCCCGTGAGGCCGGGGCGCACGTGGAGCCGGCGGTGCACGTGGTCGGCGTACGTGGCCACCTCGGACTCGAGCGGCGGGCGCGGGCCGACGAGCGACATGTCGCCCTTGACGACGTTCCACAGCTGCGGGAGCTCGTCGATCGAGTACCGGCGCAGGACGCGGCCGACCGGCGTGACCCGCGGGTCGCGGCGCATCTTGAACATCGGGCCGTCGCGGTCGGTCAGCGCGAGGTAGGACTCGCGCCGCGCGTCGGCGTCGATGTACATGCTGCGCAGCTTCCACAGCGTGAAGGTGCGGCCGTCGATGCCGACGCGGGTCTGCCGGTAGAAGGCCGGACCGGGCGAGGTCAGCCGCACCGCGACCGCCGCCGCGGCGATGACCGGGGCGGCGAGCAGGAGCAGCGCGGTGCCCAGCGTGCGGTCCACCGCCGCCTTCGCCCACCGCTGGCTGCGCGGGACGCCGGTCTGCACCTCGAGGAGGACGAGGCCCGCCGTCGGGCGCAGGTTGAGCCGCGGGCCGGTGACCTCGACGAGGTCCGGGGCGACGATGAGCTGCGCGCCCGCGCGGGACAGCGCCCACGACATGCGGCGCAGGGCGTCGCCGCTGAGGTAGGAGCCCGCGACGACGACCGTCTCGATCGCGCGGTCCACCACCACCTGCGGGACGTCCGCGACCGCGCCGACCACGGGCACGCCCGGCACGGGCGGCTCGTCGTCGACGCTCGGCAGGCACACGCCGGCCACCTGGAAGCCGTGCGAGGGGTCGCGGACGAGGTCCCCGACCACCCGGCCGACGGCGTCGGGCCCGCCGACGACGAGGGTGCGCATCATGGCCACGCCGCGCGCGCGGTGCCGGTGGAGGAACCGGCGCTGCAGGTAGCGGCCGACGAGCGCGAGGAGCACGAGGAGCGGGATGCCGCCGAACACGACCAGGCGGGACACCTCGGCCTTGGTCGCGTAGCTGAGGGTCATGAGCGCCGTCGCGCCGACGAAGCCGGCCCGCAGGAGCGCCTGGACCTCGGTCGAGCCGTCGCCGAGCGTGCGGGCGTCGTACCCGCGGAACGCCGCGACGAGCAGGTTGAAGCCGACGATCGCGACCGCGATGCGGCCTGCGGTCTCCAGGTCGGCCCCGTAGATGGGGACGACCATGACGAGCCCGACGGCGAGGACCGCCAGGGCGTCGAGCGCGACGGCCCGCCACTGGTAGCCGACGGAGACCTCGGCCCACCTCAGGGACCGCGCGACGCTGCTGTTGAAGGGCGTCTGCCGGACCTCGAACGGCTGCGCCGACGCCCAGGAGCGCCGAGGTCCGGCGCTCCTGCCACGGCGCTCGACGTCGCTGCGGACGTCGTGCTCAGCAGGTACTGTCACGCGCTTCAGCCCCCGCATCAGAGTTCTGGCAGGAGTCGACGGTACGACGCGTCCATCTCGGGCGGAACCGGACGAACCGCGTTTAACCGACCAACACCGAAGATTTAACGCCGAGGCTACCCGGTATGCCGCAGATCCGACATACCGGTGATCCGAACGAGTGAGGATTTCACCCGGTCGACCCCGTCGTCCCGGGGCACCCCGCCGCGACCCCGCCGCGTGCCGTGCTGCTCCACCGTCGCACGGGACGGGGCGGGCCGCAGGCCGAGGTGCGCTCGGGCGGCGCACCCGGACCGGCCGGAGCGGACCGGCGTGGCCCCGGTCCGCGCGACTCAGCGGGCGTCGGGGCTGTGGAAGCGGCGCTGCGCCGCCTCGAGGCCCTGCAGCACGATCATCTCCACGGCGTCCGCCGCGGAGTCGATCAGCCAGGGCAGCTCCTTGCGCTGGACGGACGAGAAGTCCTCCAGGACGTAGTCGGCCGGGTCCTGCCGCCCCGGCGGGCGGTCGATGCCGACGCGCACCCGCAGGTAGTCGCGGGTGCCGAGGGCGGCGCTGATGCTGCGCAGCCCGTTGTGGCCCCCCTCGCCGCCGCCCGCCTTGAGGCGCACCTGGCCGAAGGGGATGTCCAGCTCGTCGTGCACGACGACGAGCCGTTCGGCGGCCCCCCGGCCCCCGTGCATCGCGAGCACGGAGGCGACCGGGCCGCCGGAGACGTTCATGTAGCTCGTGGTGCGCACGAGCACCACGCGCGGGCCCGGGGCTCCCCCGGGCAGCGTGCCGAGCCGCACGTCGGCGACCTGGGCGCGCCCGCGGAAGCCGCGGAACGACGCACCGGTGCGCCGCGCGAGCTCGTCGACCACCATGTGGCCGACGTTGTGCCGGTTGCCGGCGTAGCGCGGGCCCGGGTTGCCCAGACCGACGACGACCCAGGGCGCGGGCGCCCCGTGCTGGTCGGCCACGCGCGCCACCTCCTCGTCCCCGTCGGCCGGCGCGCCGTCCGGGCGGGACCCGCCCGGACGGCGGCGCAGCAGCAGCTCGCGCAGGCCCGTGTCAGGCCTCCTCGGCCGCCTCGGCGGCCGGGGCCTCGGCCTCGGCGGCGGGCTCCTCGGTCTCGGCGGCGGCCTCGGCCTGCGGCAGCGACACCGAGAGGATGGCCTCCTCCGGGTCGTCGAGCAGGGTGACGCCCTCGGGCAGCTTCAGGTCCGCGCCGCGGATGACGGTGCCGGCCTCGAGGCCCTCGATCGAGACCTCGATGACCTCGGGCAGCGCGGTCGCCTCGGCCTGGACGTTGATGCCCTGCGCGGCCTCGACGAAGTGGATCGTGCCCGGGGCGGACTCGCCGACGACGTGCACCGGGACGGTGACCGCGATCTTCTCGCCCTTGCGCACCGCGAGCAGGTCGACGTGCTCGATGACGTTGCGGACCGGGTCGCGCTGGACGTCCTTGGCGATCGCGAGGTGCTCCTTGCCGTCGAGCGTGATCGTCAGCAGGGCGTTGGTGTGCTTGAGGGCCAGCATCGTCTGGTGGCCGGGGAGCGCGATGTGCAGCGGGTCCGAGCCGTGGCCGTACAGGACGGCGGGGATCTGGTTCGCGCGGCGGATGCGGCGGGCGGCGCCCTTGCCGAACTCGGTCCGGGCGGCGGCTTCGAGCTTGAGCTCGGTCACGGTGACACTCTCCAGGTTCGTGGTGGTCGTCTGACGCCGGCGGACCGGCGCGGCCTCGACGCGGGACACCGGACGGGCGCGCGCCCACCACGGCCGCGTCGATCACGGGCGTCCTGGGGGTGGATGGTGCGCCACCGGCCGTCCGACGTCCCTCGCCGAGGCAACTCGGGACAGCCTACCGTTCGCGGCCGGGCACCGGGAAACCGCGGGCGTCCACCGACGCCCGCCGCCCGGCCGCGGGTCAGACCGCGCCGTCGAAGAGCGAGGTGACCGACCCGTCGTCGAACACCTCGCGGATCGCCCGCGCGATGAGCGCGGCGATCGAGAGCACGGTGAGCTGCTCGAACCGGCGCTCCTCCGGGATCGGCAGCGTGTCCGTCACGACGATCTCGCGCGCACCGCAGTCGGCGAGCCGCACCCGGGCGGGGTCGGACAGCACGCCGTGCGTCGCCGCCACGAGCACGTCGCGCGCGCCCGCGGCCAGCAGCACCCGCACCGCCTCGGCGATCGTGCCGCCGGTGTCGATGAGGTCGTCGACGAGGACGCACGTGCGGCCCTCGACCTCGCCGACCACGCGGTTGGCCACGGACCGGTTGGGCTTGGTGATGTCGCGGGTCTTGTGGATGAACGCCAGGGGCGCGTCGCCGAGCTTGGCGGCCCACTGCTCGGCCACGCGGATGCGGCCGGCGTCGGGCGAGACGACCGCGACGTTCGTCGCGTCCACCCGCGTGCGCACGTAGTCCACGAGGAGCGGCATCGCCCACAGGTGGTCGACCGGGCCGTCGAAGAAGCCCTGCGTCTGCGCGGCGTGCAGGTCCACGCTCATGAGGCGGTCGGCGCCCGCGGTCTTGAACAGGTCGGCCATGAGGCGGGCCGAGATCGGCTCGCGGCCGCGGTGCTTCTTGTCCTGGCGCGCGTAGCCGTAGAACGGGGCCACGACCGTGATGGTCTTGGCGGAGGCGCGCTTGAGCGCGTCCACCATGATCAGCTGCTCCATGATCGAGCGGTTGATCGGCATCGCGTGGCTCTGCAGCACGAACGCGTCGGCGCCGCGCACGCTCTCGCCGAACCGGACGTAGATCTCGCCGTTGGCGAAGTCGTACGCCGTGGTCGGGACCAGCTCGACCTGGAGCTCACGGGCCACGTCCTCCGCCAGCTCGGGGTGCGCCCGGCCGGAGATGAGGACCAGTCGCTTCTCGCCGTCGCGGGTGACGATGCCCGTCATCGGTCAGTGCCCTTCGGTGGTTCCTGCGGCCGGGCGGTCGCCCGGCACCTCCTCGGCCCCCGGCGCCGCCACGGCCCCGCCGAGCGCCGCCTCGGCGGCCTCGGCTCCCGGGGTGCCCGGACGACGCTGGAGGACCCAGCCCTCGATGTTGCGCTGGGGGGTCTGGCTCACGCCCAGCGCGCCCGGCGGCACGTCCCGCCGGATGACGGAGCCGGCGCCGGTGTAGGCGCCGTGGCCGATGGTCACGGGGGCGACGAGGACGTTGTTCGAGCCGACCCGCACGTGGTCGCCGATCGTCGAGCTCGCCTTCGTGACGCCGTCGTAGTTGGCGAAGATCGTGCCCGCCCCCACGTTGCTGTGCTCGCCGACGACGGCGTCGCCCACGTAGGACAGGTGCGGCACCTTCGAGTACGCGCCGATGCGCGCGTTCTTCGTCTCGACGTAGGCGCCGATCTTGCCGTCCGGCCCGAGGTCCGTGCCGGGGCGCAGGTAGGAGAAGGGTCCGACGACGGCGCCCGCGCCGATCCGCGACGAGGTCGCGTGGCTGCGGACCACCGTGGCGCCCGGCTCCACGACGACGTCGGTGAGCGTCGTGTCCGGGCCGATCGTCGCGCCCTCGCCGACGACCGTGCGGCCGAGGAGCTGCGTCCCGGGCAGCAGCGTCACGTCGCGCGCGAGCTCGACGTCCATGTCGAGCCACGTCGTCGCCGGGTCGACCACCGTGACGCCCTCGAGCATCCAGTCGGTGACGAGCCGGCGGTTGAGCTCGGCACGCAGCTCGGCGAGCTGGGCGCGGTCGTTCACGCCGGCGACCTGCACCGGGTCGTCGACGAGCAGCGCGCGCACGGCGCCGCCCTCGGACCGGGCGATCGGGACGACGTCGGTCAGGTAGACCTCGCCCTGCGCGTTGCGGCGCCCGAGGCGGCCCAGCGCGCCGCGCAGCACGGCGGCGTCGAACACGTAGACCGAGGAGTTGACCTCGCGGATCTCCAGGTCGGCCGGGTCGGCGTCCTTGTGCTCGACGATGCGCGCCACCTGGCCGGTGCCCGGGTCGCGCACGATCCGGCCGTACCCGGTCGGGTCGTCGACGAGCGTGGTCAGGACCGTCACCGCGTTGCCGTCCGCGGCGTGCGCCTCGAGCAGCTGGCCGAGGGTGCCGGAGTCGAGCAGCGGGACGTCGCCCGCGACGACGACGACGGGCCCCTCGAGCTGGCCCTCCTCGCGGTCGTCGGCCAGGCCGGCGCGCACCTTGTCGGCGTGCGCGGCGCCGTCGAGCACCGTCAGCGCGCAGCGGACCGCGCGCCCCGTGCCGGGGATCTCGTCCTGGTCGGCGATGAGCACGCCGGGCAGCAGCTCGCGGGCGTGCGCGGCGACCTTCTCGCGGTCGTGGCGCACGACGACGCACACCCGCTCCGGCTCCAGTTCGGTCGCCGTGGTGAGGACGTGGCCCAGCAGCGAGCGGCCGGCCAGCGTGTGCAGCACCTTCGGGGTCGCCGAGCGCATCCGGGTGCCCTCGCCTGCGGCGAGGACGACGACGGCGGCTGGCCGGGCAGTGGTCAACACGGACTCCCGTCGATCGACTGGGCTGCCCCGCGTCCGGGTCCCGGGCGTGGGGGCACGGAGCGCGGAGCGTGGAGCGCGGGGACACTCTACCGTCGCCGGGGCCCACGTCCTGCCGGGTCACGGGTCCCGGGGCGCCCGCCGCACGGGGCTCCGCCCCCAGGATTCGAACCTGGACCGCAAGGCTCCAAAGGCCTGCGTGCTGCCGTTACACCAGGGCGGACCGCGTCCGGGCGCGGCCCAGTGTGCCAGCCCGGCACGGCATGATGGGCGGGTGACCTCCACCGGGAAGCGTCCCGCCCGTGCCCGCATGACCGCCTCGCAGCGCCGCGCGCAGCTGCTCGAGGTGTCGCGTCGCCTGTTCGCGGAGAAGGGCTTCGAGGGCACCAGCGTGGAGGAGATCGCCGCCCGCGCCGAGGTGTCCAAGCCCGTCGTGTACGAGCACTTCGGGGGCAAGGAGGGCATCTACGCCGTCGTCGTCGACCGCGAGGTCGAGGCGCTCACGCAGGCCCTCATCGGGGCGCTCGAGCGTGGCGGGCACCCGCAGGTGCTCGTGGAGCGCACCGCGCTCGCGCTCCTCGACTACATCGAGGCGAACACGGACGGCTTCCGGATCCTCGTGCGCGACTCCCCCGTCGCGCAGGCGACCGGCACGTTCTCGAGCCTCATCGGCGACGTCGCGATGCAGGTCGAGCACCTGCTCGCCGAGCAGTTCACGCACCGCGGCCTGGACCCGCGCACGGCGCCGATCTACGCGCAGATGCTCGTCGGCATGGTGGCGCTGACCGGCCAGTACTGGCTGGACGCGCGCAGCCCCAAGAAGGCCGACGTCGCCGCGCACCTGGTCAACCTTGCCTGGAACGGCCTGTCGGGCCTGCAGAAGAAGCCGAAGCTCCGCGGGGAGGGCGAACGCCGGTGATCGACGAGGTGGACCGGATCGTCGAGGCGTGGCGGCGCGAGCGCCCCGACCTCGACGTCGCCCCCCTGTCCGTGCTCTCGCGGGTGACCCGGCTGGCCCGGCACCTCGACCTCGCCCGTCGGTCGGCGTTCGCGCGGCACCAGCTCGAGGTGTGGGAGTTCGACGTGCTGTCCGCGCTGCGCCGCGCGGGCGAGCCCTACCAGCTCTCCCCCGGCACGCTCGTCGCCCAGACCCTCGTGACGAGCGGCACGATGACCAACCGCATCGACCGGCTCGCCGAGCGGGGCCTCGTCGAGCGCCTGCCCGCGCCGGGCGACCGCCGGGGGGTGCTCGTGCACCTGACCGACGAGGGCCGCGCCCGGGTCGACGCCGCCATGGAGGACCTGCTGCGCGTCGAGGGCGACCTGCTCTCCGGCCTGGGCGCCGACGAGCGGACCACGCTCGCCGACCTCCTGCGCGTCGTCGTCGCGCCCTTCGAGTCCTGACGGCCCGGGCGCCGGGGCGCCCTCAGGCGCCGGGGCCGACCACGCGCGCCCCGGGCACCGGCCCGGTCGCGTGCCGGACGTCGTCGACGACGCCCGCGGAGCGCAGCGCCCGGCCGATCTCGCCCGCGTGCCCGGCGTCCCGCGCCAGGGCCACGACCGTCGGACCGGACCCGCTCACGACGACGCCGAGCGCCCCCGCGTCCTCGGCGACCGCGAGCGTCTCGGCGAGCTCGGGCGCGAGCTCGAGCGCGGCGTGCTGCAGGTCGTTGGTCAGCGCGGCGCCGACCCCCGCGACGTCGCCCGCGAGGAGCGCGCGCAGCAGCGCGTCGTCGATCTCGGGCTCGGCGGGCGCGGCCTCACCGACGACCTCGTCGTAGGCGGCGTACACCTCGGCGGTGGAGAGCCCCCGCGTGCGCAGCCCGACGGTCCAGTGGTACGTGCCGCGGCTGAGCACCGGGCTGAGCAGGTGCCCCCGCCCCCGCCCGACGGCGGTCTGCCCGTGCAGCGCGAACGGCACGTCCGAGCCGAGCTCGGCGGCCAGCTCGGCCAGCTCCTCGCGCCCGAGCCCGGTGCCCCACAGGGCGTCGCACGCGACGAGCGTGGCCGCGGCGTCGGCGGACCCGCCCGCCATGCCGCCCGCGACCGGGACGTCCTTGTGGATCGCCAGGTGCACGCCGTCGCTCACGCCCGTCGCCTCGGCGAGGAGGAGGGCAGCGCGCACGGCCAGGTTGGAGGCGTCGGTCGGGACGGCGTCGGCCATCGCGCCCGTGACGCTCACGGTGACGTCCTCGGCGGGGCTCGCGACGACCTCCTCGACGAGGGACACGGCCTGGAACACCGTCGCGAGGGGGTGGTACCCGTCCGCCTGCCGCCGGCCCACCGCGAGCGACAGGTTGACCTTGCCGGGGGCGCGGACGCGGACGCTCATCGGTCCACTGTGTCAGGTCCGGGGCCCGGGCGGGGGCCCGTCACGGGCGCACCGCGCACGACGGCGAGCTGCTCGGCGACGCGCGCGAAGTCCGCGACGCCCAGCCGCTCGCCGCGCAGCGCGGGGTCGACGCCGGCGGCGACGAGCGCGCACTCGGCCGCCTCCCCGGAGCCCGCCAGGTGCGCGAGCGCGGCCCGCACGGTCTTGCGCCGCTGCGCGAACGCGGCGTCGACGACGGCGAACACCTCCTCGCGCGAGGCGGTCGTCGCGGGCGGGTCGCCCCGGGTGAGGGCGACGAGCGCGGAGTCGACGCGCGGCACGGGCCAGAACACCGCGCGGCCCACCGAGCCCGCGCGCCTGGCCTCGCCGTACCAGGCGGCCTTCACCGACGGCACGCCGTAGGTGCGCGAGCCCGGCGGGGCGACGAGCCGGTCGGCGACCTCGGCCTGGACCATGACGAGCACGCGCTCGAGCGAGCCGAAGCGGGCCAGGAGCGTGAGCAGCACCGGGACCGCGACGTTGTAGGGCAGGTTGGCGACGAGCGCCGTCGGCGGCCCCGGCAGCTCGGTGACCTGGAGCGCGTCCGCCGTGACGACCGTGAGCCGGTCGGCGGCGTCCGGCGCGAGGGCCGCCACCGTCTCGGGCAGGGCCCGCGCGAGCACGGGGTCGATCTCCACGGCCGCGACGTGCGCGCCCGCCTCGAGCAGGCCGAGCGTGAGCGAGCCGAGCCCCGGGCCGACCTCGACGACGTGCTCGCCGGGCCGCACGCCCGCGGTGCGCACGATGCGCCGGATGGTCCCGGCGTCGACGACGAAGTTCTGCCCGCGGGACTTGGTCGGGCGGACGCCGAGGCGCTCGGCCAGGTCGCGGACCTGGGCGGGTCCGAGCAGCGCGTCCGTCATGCCCGCCAGCGTAGGGCGGAGCGCGGGCCCCGGGCGTCGTCGCCCGGGGCCCGCGCACCGGTCGCCGACCGGGGCCGGCGGATCAGGGCCCCGCCGACCGGTCGGCTCGAGGGCCCGCCGATCGGCGTCGGCCGGTCAGAGCAGGCCGAGCTTGCGCGCGCAGGCGGGCCACTGACCCCACCCCGAGCGCGCCTGCAGCGCCTGCGCCCGCTCCAGCTGCTCGCCGGGGGAGGCCTCGGACGGCAGGCCGCTGCCGCCCATCGCGCGCCACGTCGGGAGCGAGAACTGGAACAGGCCGTAGTACAGGCCGTTCGCGGAGACCGCGGCGGGGTTGCCGCCCGACTCGCACTGCGCGAGCGCGTCCCACACGCCGCCGCCGACGGAGACGGCGGCGCCGCCGGTCGACGTCGCCACCGGCCGGGCGCGCGTGCCCTCGGCCACCACGGCGTCGACCGGGGCTCGGGTGACCTGCTCGTCGAGCAGGCGGCGGGACTCCTCGACGCCGTCCACGCGCACCACGCGGTGCACGCTGGTCAGCTCGCCGGGGACGCCCTCGGTCACGGTGCGGGACTGGCCGCGGTAGAGCTCGGCGCTCGCCTGGGTCACCGTGGCGAACGGGATCTCGCTCGTGACGGTCTCCTCCGCCACCTCCACGCGCTGCACGACGACGACCAGCGCGCCCCGCCCGAGGGCGGGGGTCACGGTCACGCGGTCGTGCTCGCCCAGCGTCACGCCGAGGCGGTCGAGGACCTCGGCCAGGCCGAGGGAGCCGTCGCCGACGCGCTCGGTGCGCCCGTCGACGAGCACCTCCACCGGGCCGGACGTGCGCAGGCGCAACGACAGGTCGGCGCGGGCGCCGCCCGACGAGCGGGAGGCGACGAGGCGGACGTCGTCGCCGCGGTCCGCGAGCGTGGCCAGGGCCTCGTCCGCGGTGAGCGCCGTCGTCCAGACGGTCGTCTCCTCGCCGTCGGAGAGGACGGTGAGGGCCCGCGCGTGGCGCACGACCACCTCGTCGCCCGAGCGGAGCTCGGCGTCGACGTCGGGGGCAACCACGTCGCGCGTGGCGAGCTCGACGCCGGCCTCCTCGAGGAGTCCGGAGACGCTGCCCGCGAAGGTCGCGACCTGGCGGGTCTCGCCGTCGACGTCGAGCGTGACGGTCTTGTGCGCGCGGGCCACCGCGACGGAGCCGGTGACGAGCACCGCAGCCACCGTGGCGAGGGCGGAGAGGCGGACGACGCGGCGGCGCGCGGCGGCGCCGGGCGCCGTGCCGGTCGTGGCGGTGGAGGTGGGGTCGGCCTGCTGGGGCCGGCGGGTGACGCGGCCGCGGGCGGCGTCGAGGGCACGGCGGAAGGGGGTGAGGGTCACGGAGTTCCTGTGGTCGGTCGTCCCGGGCACGGGGGCGAGGCGCGGAGCTGAGCCGCGCGGAAGGAGGGATGGCCCCGATCCCGGCCGTCAGGGCCGGCCCGCACCCTCGGGGCCCGACCCACCGCCCTCAGCCGGCGGCCAGGGAGCGGCCGGGCGTCGAGAGCGACAAGCGACCGTAACCCATTCGTGACCGAGGTCCAAACGGGGCGACGGGGACGAGACGCCCACGACCGCGACGTCGGGCGCCGTGGCCGGGGCGCACGCGGGGACCCGTGAGAAGCGCCGGCGGGACGGCGTCAGTACCAGCCGCGGCCCTGGAAGAACGCCCAGGCGCCGCACGGGGTGCCGTAGCGGTCGGCGATGTAGCCGAGGCCCCAGGTGATCTGCGTCGCGGGGTTGGTCTGCCAGTCGGCGCCCGCCGAGGCCATCTTCGAGCCGGGCAGCGCCTGCGGGATGCCGTAGGCCCCTGACCTGGTGTTCGCCGCGTCGACGCGCCAGCCGCTCTCGCGCGTCCACAGGGCGTCGAGGCAGGCGAACTCGTTCTCGTCCCAGCCGCGTGCGAGCACCATCTCCAGGCCGATCGCACGCGCCGTGCCCGGCTCGACCGCGGCGACCGCGGGCGGGGTGAACGTGCCGACCCGCACGACCTGGTTGACCGGCTCCGTGACGACGGCCTCGGCGAGGATCGTCCGGCCGAGCTCGATGCCGCCGGACTCGTACGAGAGGTACGTCACGACGGTCGTGCCGGGCCGCCCGACGGTCGAGACGACCTCGCGTCCCCGGGTCAGCGTCGGGTCCTCGACGCGCTCGACGGCGTACGGCTGGATCACCGTCTCGGTCCGGGTGACGCCCTCGACGCGCGTGATGAGGATCGCCAGCCCGTCCACGGCGGCCGCGTCGAGCGGGACGGACACGAGGTCGTACTCGCCCAGGACGACGCCCATCCCGAGCAGGACCTCGCGCACGGTCGGGGCGGTGGTGTCCACGGCGACGGTGCGACCGTCCACGTGCACGTGCACGGTCTTGGTGGTCGACAGCCGCAGCACGTCGCGGCCCATCTCGGACGAGCGCGACGCGGACGCGCGCACCTCGCCGCGCAGGTTCATCTCGGCGACGAGGTCCTCGACCGTCTGCGCCGTGGTCCACACGGTCCGCCGCCGGCCGTCGATCTCGACGACGACCTCGCGGGCGCGTCGGACGACGATCTCGGTCCCGTCGGCGGCGAGCGCGGCGGGCTCGGGCGCGACGAGGTCGCGCTCGCCCACCTCGACCCCGGCGGCGTCCAGGACGTCGCCGACGGTGCGACCGAACGCCGAGACCGTGGAGACCTCGCCGTCGACGTCGAGGGTGACGGTCTTGTGCAGCGTGGCGAACGCCGTCGTGCCGCCGACCACCATCGCCAGCACGGCCGCCTGTGCACCGAGCCGGACGCGCTCCCGGCGCTGCGGCGGCGCGACCCTGCGACCTGACACCTGGCTCCAGACCTCGGCTGACACGACCGTCGGCGCCCCGAGAGGGCGGCCGACCGGACCGACGGTAACGGAAGGGACACGGCCAGGGGTAGTCGATCGTCCCGGACCGGACGGGTGAACGGCGTCCGGCCGGGTGCCGGCCGGATCGGCCCCCGGCCGCGTCACCAGGGCCCGTACAGGTCCTCCGACGTCGCCGACACCGCCGCGCACAGCTGCGCGAGCCCGACGCCGAGCTCGGCCGCCACCGCGCGCGCCGTGGCCGCCACGAGGTAGGGGGCGTTCGGGCGGCCGCGGTGCGGGTGCGGCGCGAGGTAGGGGGCGTCCGACTCGAGCAGCAGGCGGTCGAGCGGCACCTCGTGCAGGGCCGCGCGCAGGTCGCGCGCCGAGGAGAACGTCACCGAGCCCGAGAACGACAGGTACCAGCCCTGGTCGACGCAGCGCCGGGCGAGCTCGGCGTCCCCGGAGAAGCAGTGGAACACCGTGCGCTCGGGGGCGCCGTCGCGCTCGAGCACCTCGAGCACGGCGGCGTGCGCGTCGCGGTCGTGGATCTGCAGGGGCAGCCCGAGCTCCTTGGCGAGCGCGACGTGCGCCCGGAACGCCTCGACCTGGACTGCGCGCCCGCGCTCGCCCGCCCGGAAGTGGTCCAGGCCGGTCTCGCCGATCGCGCGGATGCGCGGCTCGGCGCGGGCGGCCGCCGCGACGGCCGCGATCGCCTCGTCGAGCGGGACCTCGTGGTGCGGCCGCGGGTCGGGGTCCAGGCCGTCGGGCGCCACCTCCCGCACCCCGGCGTGCAGCACCGCCTCGTTCGGGTGGATCGCGACGGCGCCCAGCACCGCCGGGTGCGCGCGCACGGCCTCGACGGTCCAGGCCACCGCGGGCAGGTCGCAGCCCACGGTGACGACGCGGTCGACGCCGGCGCGCGCGGCCCGCGCGAGGACGTCGGCCACGGCGAGCGCGGCGGGCGAGGCGGCGCCGTCGGGCACCGCCCGCTCCCCGGCCGGGCCGTGGGCGTCGGGCAGGGCACACCGGCGCCACCCCGCGGCGTCGGTCTCCGCGAGGACCGCGTCGAGGTGCGTGTGGCCGTCGACGACCGGGTGCGGCACCGGCTCGGGGTCGTCGGGCCAGCTGGTGTCCCGCGGGCGACGGGCCACTCAGCCCTCCCCGGCGGCGCCCCGCAGGCGGTCGAGCTCGTCCTGCACCACCGAGTCGTCGAGCTTGGCGAAGACCGGCGTCGGTCTGGCGATCGGCGTCCCGACGACGACGGGGCGCGACTCCCAGCGCGGCGTGGCCGAGTAGTCGCCCGTGATGATCGGGTAGGTCTCCAGGCCCGCGCCGTGCCCGGGGTCGAGCTCGGTCACGTGCTCGACGCGCGGCATCGGCATGAACTCGCCCTCGCCGCCGAGCACCTGGTGGACCTTGTTCGCCGAGTGCGGCAGGAACGGCGCCAGGAGCGTGTTGCAGTCGCTCACGCACTGCGCCGCGACGTGCAGGACCGTGCCGAGGCGCTCGCGCTGCGACGGGTCCTTCATCTTGTACGGCTCGGTCACCGACAGGTACTTGTTCACCTCGCCGACGACGCGCATGGCCTCGGCGATCGCCGCGCGCTGGCGGTGGCGGGAGATGAGGCCACCGACGGTGTCGAAACCGCCGCGGACGGTCGCCAGCACGGCCTCGTCGACGTGCTCGAGCGGGCCCGCCGCGGGGATCTCGCCGAAGTTCTTCGCGATCATCGCCGCGGTGCGGTTGACGAGGTTGCCCCAGCCCGCGACGAGCTCGGAGTTGGTGCGCTGGACGAACTCCGCCCAGGTGAAGTCGGTGTCGGAGGTCTCGGGGCCGGCCGCGCAGATGAAGTAGCGCAGGGCGTCCGGCTGGTAGCGGGCGAGCACGTCGCCGACGTAGATGACCACGCCGCGCGAGGAGGAGAACTGCTTGCCCTCCATGGTGAGGAACTCGCTCGAGACGACCTCGGTGGGCAGGTTGAGGACCCCGTACTCGCCGGGCTCGCCGCCGCGGGAGCCCTGGCCGTTGTAGGCGAGCAGCTCCGCGGGCCAGATCTGCGAGTGGAAGACGATGTTGTCCTTGCCCATGAAGTAGTAGGACAAGGCCTCCGGGTCGTTCCACCACTCGCGCCAGCGCTCGGGCTCGCCCAGGCGGCGCGCCCACTCGATCGACGCCGACAGGTAGCCGATCACGGCGTCGAACCACACGTACAGGCGCTTGGTCGGCTGGTCGCGCCACCCGTCGAGCGGGATCGGGATGCCCCAGTCGATGTCGCGCGTCATCGCGCGCGGGCGGATGTCCTCGAGGATGTTCTTGGAGAACCTGATGACGTTCGGGCGCCACAGGCCGGTGGCCTCGCGTCCGTCGAGCCACGCGCCGAGGGCCTCCGCGAGCGCGGGCAGGTCGAGGAAGAAGTGCTCGGTCTCGACGAACGTCGGCGTCTCGCCGTTGATCTTGCTGCGCGGGTCGACGAGGTCCGTCGGGTCGAGCTGGTTGCCGCAGTTGTCGCACTGGTCGCCGCGCGCGTCCGGGTAGCCGCAGATGGGACAGGTGCCCTCGATGTAGCGGTCCGGGAGCGTGCGCCCGGTCGACGGGCTGATCGCCGCCTGCGTCGTGCGCTCGACCATGTAGCCGTTGCGGTGGACCGTGGTGAAGAGCTCCTGCACGGTCCGGTAGTGGTTGCCCGTCGTCGTGCGCGTGAACAGGTCGTAGGACAGGCCGAGGTCGACGAGGTCCTTGACGATGATCGCGTTGTTCTTGTCCGCGAGCTCCTTCGCGGACACGCCCTCCTTGTCCGCCTGGACGAGGATCGGCGTCCCGTGCTCGTCCGTGCCGGACACCATGAGGACGTCGTGGCCCGCCATCCGCATGTACCTGCTGAAGACGTCGGAGGGGACGCCGAAGCCGGCGACGTGTCCGATGTGGCGGGGGCCGTTGGCGTAGGGCCAGGCGACCGCCGAGAGGATGTGGGCCATGGGCATCGATCCTAGTGAGACGCGCGTCGGGCCCACACGACCCGGGCCGCCCACGTCACCCGCCCAGCCACCTCCGTCGCCCGGCGTCCCTCCCCGGCTGCGCGTCCAGGATCACGGCGGGAGCGGCGGCTCACGGCGGCAGGAGGCGCAGGAGCTGGTCGTCGCCCGGGCGCGGGTCGCCGCGGCCGTCGGTGTTGTTCGTCAGGAGCCACAGCGCGCCGTCGGGCCCGATCTCCGCGGCGCGCAGACGGCCCAGCTCCCGCACGAAGAGCGCCGACGGCGTCCCCACGCCGTCGGGCGTCAGCGGCACCACCCACAGCCGCTCGCCACGCAGCGCCGCCACGTACACGGCGCACTCGCCCACGGCGACCCCGCTCGGCGACGCCTCCGACGTGCGCCACGTGACGAGCGGCTCGACGTACGCCCCTGCGCCGCCGGCGCCCTCGACCTGCGGCCAGCCGTAGTTGCCGCCGGGCACGACGAGGTTGAGCTCGTCCCAGGTGTTCTGCCCGAACTCGCTCGCGATCATCCGACCGTCGGCGGTCCAGCCGATGCCCTGCACGTTCCGATGCCCGAGGCTCCACACCGGGCTCCCCTCGACCGGGTTGCCCGGTGCGGGCGCGCCGTCGGGCGTCAGGCGCAGGATCTTCCCGGCGAGCGAGCCGGGGTCCTGCGACGCCGGGCGCACCGCCGCGTCGCCGGTGGTGACGTAGAGCATGCCGTCCGGGCCGAACGCGAGCCGCCCGCCGTTGTGGTTGCCCGCCGCGGGGATGCCGGTGAGCACCGGCTCGAGCGGGCCGAGCGCGCCCGCCACCGGGTCGAGCACCGCGCGCACCACCTCGTTGCCGCCCGCCGCCGTCCGGTACAGGTAGACGAAGCCGTCCTCGGCGTGGTCCGGGGAGACGGCGACGCCGAGCAGCCCGCCCTCGCCCCCGGTCCGCGTGCCCGACGCCAGCTCCTCCGCGCCCGGGCCGCCGAGCGGGCGCACGCCGTCGGCGTCGAGCAGGAGCACCTGCGCCTGGTCGCGCAGCGTGACGAGCACCGCGCCGGACGGCAGGAACGCCAGGCCCCACGGCGCGTCGAGCCCGGTGAGCACCGGGGTGGGCGTCGCGGTGGCCTCGCCGAGCACGGGCGGGGCGGGCAGGAGCGGCGGCGTCGGCGTCGGCGGCGCGGTGCGCGTGGCGGGGGGCGTCGCGGGGACCGACACGACCGACGGCGTCGGCTCGGGCACGGTGCCCGCGCACCCCGCGAGGACGGCCCCGAGGACGACGGCGCCGACGACGGCGCCCGGGCGCGCGGGCAGGGCGGTGCGCCGCAGGGTGCCCGCCCGGACGCGCATGCGGCCAGCGTCGCCCGGGCCCGGCTGCGCCGCAAGGCCGGGCCCGGCCTACGCTCGTGACGTGAGCACCTCGACCGACACCCCCACGCCCGACGCCGGCGCCCGACGCCGCGCCCTGCTCGTCGTGGACGTCCAGCCGACCTTCTGCGAGGGCGGCGCGCTGGCCGTCGCCGGCGGGAACGCGGTCGCCGAGGCGGTCGCGGAGTTCGCGCGGACCCACCGCGACGCGTACGCGCTCGTCGCGACGACGCAGGACTGGCACGTCGACCCCGGCGACCACTTCAGCGACACCCCGGACTACGTCGACACGTGGCCCCCGCACGGCGTGGCCGGCACGCCCGAGGCCGAGCTCCACCCCGCGCTCGCCGACCTGGACCCCGACGTCAGCGTGAAGAAGGGCGAGTACCAGGCGGCCTACTCGGGGTTCGAGGGCGTCGACCCGTCGGGGCGCGACCTCGCCACGGTGCTGCGCGAGGCCGGGATCACCGACGTCGACGTCGTCGGCATCGCCGAGTCCCACTGCGTGAAGGCCACGACGCTCGACGCGCTCGCCCTCGGCCTGCGCGCGAGGGTGCTCACCGACCTCACGGTGCCCGTGAGCCCCGAGCTGGGCGAGAAGGCCCGCGCGGAGATGGCCGCCGCCGGGGCCGAGCTCGTCCCGTCGGCCGAGGCCTTCTAGGCCCCGGGCCCCTCGCCGCGTCCCGCCCGGTCGCCGGGGCCGGACCGGTCACCCGCGCCGGCGGGCCACCGCGGCGTCGTACAGCTCGCGCTTGGGCGCGCCCGTGCGCGCCGCGACCTGCGCGACCGCGTCCTTGAGGCGCGTGCCGGTGTCCGCGAGCGCGAGCACCTCCCCCACCAGGCTCGCGACGTCGGCCGTGCGGGGCGCGGGCGCGCCGCCGACGACGACGACGACCTCGCCGCGCGCCTCGCCCGCCGCGGCCCAGTCGGCGAGCTCGGCGAGCGTGCCGCGCCGCACCTCCTCGTAGGTCTTGGTCAGCTCGCGGCAGACGGCGGCCGGCCGGTCCGGCCCGAGCCCGGCGGCGAGCGCGCCGAGGGCGGCGGCCAGCCGGTGCGGCGCCTCGAAGAGCACCATCGTGCGCCGCTCGCCCGCCAGCTCGGCCACCGCGCGCTCGCGCTCGCCCGCCTTGCGTGGCAGGAAGCCCTCGAACGTGAAGCGGTCGGTCGGCAGGCCGGAGACCGCGAGCGCCGCGAGCACCGCGCTCGGGCCCGGGGCCACGGTCACGGGCAGCCCCTCGGCGGCGGCGGCCCGCACGAGCGCGAAGCCCGGGTCGGAGACGGTGGGCATCCCGGCGTCGGACACCACGAGGACCGTGCCGCCGTCCCGCACGACGGCGAGCAGGTCGGCCACGCGCTCGGCCTCGTTGTGCTCGTGGTGGCTCACGAGCCGCCCCGTGGGCGTGACGCCGAGGCGCCGGGCGAGCGCGAGCACGCGGCGGGTGTCCTCGGCCGCGACGACGTCGGCGTCGGCCAGCAGCGCGCGCAGCCGGGGCGAGGCGTCGTCGGGGTTGCCGATGGGCGTCGCCGCCAGGACGACGCGGCCCGTGGTCATGACGGCCAGGCTAGCGAGCGGCGGCCGGGCCTACGATGACGGCCGTGACGACCGCCGACCGGGCCGCGACGCCACGCCGGCGGTGGCTCGACGCACTCGAGCGCGGTGCGGGCTGGCCCGCGACCCTCGCGGTCACCGCCGTCGCCGCCCTCCTCCGCCTGCCCGCGCTGGACCGGCCGAGCGTGCTGGTCTTCGACGAGACGTACTACGTCAAGGACGGCTGGACGCTCGCGACGCTCGGCTTCGAGGCCCGCTGGCCGGAGGAGCCGAACCCGGCGTTCGAGGCCGGGCTGTACGACAGCCACCTGGGCACGGCGGCGTTCGTCGTGCACCCGCCCGTGGGCAAGTGGGTCATCGGGGCGGGCATGCGCCTGCTCGGCGGCGACGACCGGGTGGGCTGGCGCCTCGGCGTCGCGCTCGCGGGCCTGCTCCTCGTGCTGCTCGTGGTGCGGGTCGGGCGGCGCCTCACCGGCTCGACCGCGCTCGGCGCGCTCGCGGGGCTGCTGGTCGCGCTCGACGGCCTCGCGATCGCGCTGTCCCGCACGGCGCTCCTCGACGGGATCCTGGCGGTGCTCGTCGTGGCCGCCTTCGGCGCGCTGCTCGTGGACCGGGACCGCGCCGCGGCCACGCTGCTCGAGCGCCTGCCCCCGCCGGTCGACGTCGGCGGTCCGCCGGACCCGGGTGCGCACGCGGCCGCGGCCGCCCCGGTGTCCCCCGCCGACCCGGCCGACCCGCGCGCGGGGCTCGGCCCGGGCCTCGGCCTGCGCCCGTGGCGGCTGCTCGCGGGCGTGCTGCTCGGCCTCGCGGTGGGCACCAAGTGGTCGGGGCTGTGGTTCGTCGCGGCGTTCGGGCTGCTCTCGGTCGGCTGGGACGCCGCGGCGCGGTACCGGGCGGGGATCCGGCGCTGGTGGCAGGGCGCGCTGCTGCGCGACGCCCCGCCCGCGTTCGCCTCCCTCGTCCTCCTCGCCGCGGCCGTCTACACGGCCTCGTGGGCGTCGTGGTTCGCGACGCCGGGCGCCTACGGGCGGCAGTGGGCGGCCGGGCTGCCCGGCGGGAACGGGGTCACGGACGCGGTCGCCTCGTGGCTGCACTACCACGGCCAGATCTGGAGCTTCCACACCAGCCTCACGGCCGACCACGCCTACCGCTCCTACCCGATCGGCTGGCTGGTCCAGTGGCGCCCGACGTCGTTCCTCTACGAGTCGCCCGAGCCGGCCGCGGCGTGGTGCGGCGCGGAGCGCTGCTCGCAGGCGGTCACCTCGCTCGGCAACCCGTTCGTGTGGTGGGCCGGCACCGCGGCCCTCGTCGCCGCCGTCGGGCTCCTGCTGCTGCGGCGCCGGGCCGCGCGACCCGCGGTCGTCGTGCCGCTGCTCGTCGCGGTGGCGGCGGGCTGGCTGCCGTGGTTCCTCTACCCCGAGCGCCCGGTGTTCACGTTCTACGCGATCGTGATCCTGCCGTTCCTCGCGCTCCTCGTGGCCTGGGCCGTCGGCGCCCTGGTGGCGTGGGCGCGCGAGGACGAGGTGCGCGCGCGGACCACCTGGACGGTGCTCGCGGTCGCCGCGGTGCTCGTCGTCGCGGCAGCGGTCTTCTTCCTGCCGGTGTGGACCGGGCAGGTCATCACGTTCCGGGGCTGGCAGCTGCGCCAGTGGCTGCCGACCTGGGTCTAGCCCGGCCGCGCTCACCCCCGCGGCTACGCTGCGGTCCGTGGGACGGACGGGCGCCGCCGGCGGGGACGAGCCGCTCGACGCGGACCTCGTCGCCGAGCTGCGTGACGAGGTCGCCCGCCGCCTGCCCGACGACGTCGCGATCCGCGCCACCGCCGACGGGTTCGCCGTCGGCTACCCCGAGCCGCTCGTCGTGCCCGGGCCCGACGGCACGAACGCGACCACCCTGTGGGCGCACGTCGCGTGCGACCCCACCACGCTGACCTTCCGCATCACGGACGTCGTCAGGACCGCGCAGTCGGCACCCGTCGACACCGCTCTCGGCCGCAGCGTCGCCGTGCAGCGCGGCCGGATGGTCGGTGACCGCCGTGTGCGCGAGCACGGGACGCTCCCCGACGGGACGCGCGGCGTCGTCCGCGAGCTGGTGCACAGCCCGCGGCTCCTCCACGCCGCGGTGCGCGAGCCGGCCGCCGCCCTCGGCTGGCAGGAGCGCCAGCCGGTCTCCGCGGTCGTCGGCAAGGTCGTGGGGATCACCGCCGGCGCGGGCGTCGTCCTCTCGGGCCTCGTGATCGCGGCGCTGGCGCTGGCCGGCCGCCTGGGCTGACGCGCCGGCCCCGGGTCAGGGTGCGTTCGGCTCCCCGATCGGCGCTTCCTCCAGCGCCTCCTGGTACCAGGGCAGGCCGAGCGCGTCCCAGCGCGGTCCCAGGTGCCGCATGCGCGCCCGGAAGCCCGCCCAGTCGCGGCGCTCGGGCAGCGACCACGCGAGCTCGGCGACCGCGGCCAGGCGCGGCAGCAGGAGCATGTACAGCTCGCGCGCGGTCCGGATGTTCTCGGTCCACACGGCCGCCTCGACGCCCGCGATCCGGTCCACCGGCACGGGGAGCGCGTCGGCGGGCTCCCAGTCGTACGCGTGGCGCAGCGAGATGTACCCGGCCCAGTCACCGCCCGCCGGGGTCTCGGCGTCGTACTTCATGTCGAGGTACACCCGCGAGGCCGGCGAGAGGACGATCCGGGCGCCCGCCGCGGCGGCGGCCGCGAGCGTGCCCGCGTTCTCCCGGTCGTCCCAGTACTGCAGGTGCGAGCCCGGGGGCAGCGGCGCGCGGGCCGCCTCCTGCCACGCCACGACGCGCTTGCCGGCGCGGGCGACGACGCCCGCGGCGTGCCCGACGAGCCGGTCGTACTCGGCGGCGTGCATGGTCAGCGCCTCGTCGCCGCCGATGTGCAGGAACGGCCCGGGCGTCGCGGCGGCGAGGTCGCCGAGGACGTCGGTGACGAACGGGATCGTGTCGGGCAGCTCCGCGTGCAGGCGCGAGAAGCCGACGGCGGTGCCCGTGTAGACGGGGTTCGGCTCGCCGGTCGGGGTGAGGCTGCCGTAGGCGTGCTGGGCGGCGTTGACGTGCCCGGGCAGGTCGATCTCGGGGACGACGGTGATCCCGCGGGCCGCGGCGTACGTCACGACGGACTGGTAGTCGGCGAGCGTGAGGTACCCGCCGGGGTCGGCGTCGACCGCCGTCGCGCCCGACACCCGGGTCAGGTCCGGCCGCGACGGGATCTCGATGCGCCAGCCCTGGTCGTCCGACAGGTGCAGGTGCAGCGTGTTCATCCGCAGCGTGAAGAGCACGCCGACGACGTCCCGCAGCACCTCGGGCCCGAAGAAGTGCCGAGCGACGTCGAGGCTGAGCCCGCGCCAGGCGAACCGCGGGTGGTCGACGACGAGCACGGGCGGCACGCTCGCCTCGCCCTCGCGGAGCACGACGAGCTGCTCGAGCGCGGCCAGCCCGCGCAGGAGGCCGCGCGTGTCGAGGGCGGTCACGACGACGCTGTCGGCGTCGACCTCGAGCCGGTACGCCTCGACGGCCAGCTCGGGGCTGAGCGTGGCCGGCACGGGCAGGCGCGCCGGGTCGGTGACGAGCCGCAGCACGACCGACCCCAGGCCGCCCTCGTCGCCGGGGACGACCTCGACGGCGGCGTCGAACAGGTCACCGATGCGCTGGGCGAGCAGCACCCCCGTGGCGACCGCGTCGGGGTCGTCGCCGACGACGACCCGCGTCGTCCGGGTCAGGCGGAAGGGCCGCCCCGCCCGGGCCTCCCCATGCACGGGGGCCGGGACGATGGGCACTCCAGCCACGTGTCGGCCCTCCTCGGTCGGCAGCCCCCTGCCTCACGTGCCGCCAGGCTATCGAGGGACGAACCGCGCGTCGCGGCACGCGAGGGGACCGGCGCGCCCCGCCGGTGCGACGGCGCCGGGGCGGGGCCTCGAGCGCGGGCCCGGCGACGGCGGAGGGCGGCCTCCCGAGCGCAGGCCCGACGACGACGAAGGGCGGCCCGCCGTGGCGGACCGCCCTCCTGTGGTGGAGCTGAGGGGATTCGAACCCCTGACCTTCTCATTGCGAACGAGACGCGCTACCAACTGCGCCACAGCCCCATGAGCGGGTAACAGGGTAGCACCCGCCGGGCGGTGCTCTCACACCCGCTCGCGCGGGTTGTCGAGCGCCGCGCGGGCCGTCACTCGCCGGCGGCCCGGCGGCGGGCGAGCACCGCGTCGAGGTCGAACCGGCCGGTCGCCGGGGGAGCCGCCTCGGCCTCCGCCTCGGGCGCCGCCACCTCGTCCCGGGCACCGTCGGCCGCGGCGTCGGCCTCGCGCTCGTCGAGGACGAGCGGCGCGGGCTCCGGTCGGCGGACGGCGGGCTTGAGCGCGTACGACGGGCGCGGCACGGGTACGGGCTCCCAGGTGGGGCCGGCGGCCACGTCCGCGCGGTCGGCCGGCGCCTCGTCGGCCTCGTCGGCCTCCACGAGGTCGTCGACCAGGTCCTCGGCGGCGTGCTCCGCCACGTCCTCGTCGGCGGCCTGCGCGACGCGCTCGAGGACCTCGGTGGTGGCCTCGGACGGACGGCGCGCGTACCCGACCGCCGTCGGCTCGCGCGTCGAGCGCGGCGTCGCGGCGCGCGCGGGCGCACCGGCGGCCCAGGCGGCGTCGGCGCGGCGGCCCGCGATCACGGCGCGGCGGCCCAGCACGAGCACGGTGAGCAGGAGGACGGTCGGCGCCACGCCGACGGCGAGCAGCGCGCCGGCGGCCACACCTGCCCAGCCCGCGACGGTCGCGAGGGCGAGCACGGCGGCGAGCGCCGCCCGGCGTCGGGCGGCCGCCCGACGGCGCGCCAGGTACGCCGCGCGCGCGGCGCGCTCGGCGGCGGTGCGCCGGATCGCGCTGGCCACCACCCTGTCCGCTGGTCCGTGCGGCCGGTCCACTGGCCCACCTCCTCGTCGCGGGGGGTGCAGGAGCACCCGCCCTCCCCGGCCGACCTCGCGCCGACCCGGCCCCTCCCCCGGTGCCGCGGGGGCCGCCACCCGTACCACCCGCAGCCGCTCGGAGAACCTGTCGTCCGTCCGGCACTCCGCGAGCTGCTGGCGGTACCGCAGGCGGTGCGGCACCAGGTATGCGATCCAGAGCACCGCGACGGCGACCAGCAGGGCGCCGGCGGTCTGGCTCACGCAACGACGGTAGGTGGCGGCGTCGGCGGGGGCGTGGAGGGGCGGCGGCGTGTCTCAGCGCTGGTCGCGCCGGAGGGCCTCGCGGGTGGCCCGCCAGCGCGCGAGCAGGCCCTGGGGGACCTCCTCGGCCGTCACCGCGAAGGTCCGGTGGTCGCGCCACTCGCCCTGGATGTGCAGGTACCGCTCGCGCAGACCCTCCTCGCGCAGGCCGAGCTTGGCGACCACGCGCAGGCTCGCCGTGTTCTCCGGCCGGATGGCGATCTCGACGCGGTGCAGCCCCACCGGCCCCAGGCAGTGGTCCACCGCGAGGGCCACCGCGGTGGGGGCGATGCCGCGCCCCGCGACGTGCTCGGACACCCAGTACCCGATGCTCGCGGAGCACAGCGACCCGCGGGTGATGGTGGCGACGGTGAGCTGGCCGACGAGCTCGCCGCGGTACTCGATCGCGAAGGGCAGCGTCTGGCCCTCGCGCGCCTGCCGGGCGAGCGAGCGGACGTAGCCCGAGAAGGTCGGCGGGCGGCCGGGCGGGGGCTCGGGCGAGGTCGCCTCCCACGGGCGCAGCCAGCCCTCGTTGAGCGCGCGCAGCGCGTGCCACGCCGGCCCGTCCGACCGCCGCAGCGGGCGCAGCACGACGTCGCCGTCGCGCAGGACGGCCGGCCAGCCGCGCGCCACTCAGGACTCCAGCACGAGGCAGGGCACGACGTCGCCGGCGCGCACGTGGGTGGTCTCCTCCGGCACGACGGCCAGGGCGTTGGCGCGGGCGAACCCCGCCAGCGACGGCACGTCCGGGCCGATCGGCGTGACCCGGTAGCCCTCGCCCGGGGAGCCGACGACGGTCGCGGGCACGGCCTGGGTCCGCCCGGCCGGCGAGGCCCACGCCTCGGTCGCGGCGGCCCGGACGGTCGGCCGGTGCAGGGAGGGGCGGCCGCTCATCGCGCGGAGGGCGGGACGCAGGAAGAGCTCGAAGGCGACGAGCGCGGCGAGCGGGTCACCGGGCAGCGCCGCGACGACGACGCCGGGCGCCCCCTCGTCGTGCGCGAGCGCCGAGGACGGCACGACCCCGAACGCCATCCGTCCGCCCGGGGTGAGCGCGAGCTGGTCGAGCCGGACGCCGTCCAGCCCCGCGAGCACGTCCCCGACGGTGTCCCACGGGCCGCCCGAGAGCCCGCCGACGAGCACGAGCAGGTCCGCGCGCACCAGCTGGTCGTCGACGGCCTCGCGCAGCGTCGCGCGGTCGTCCGGCAGCGGGCCGACGCGCACCGCGCCCGCGCCGGCCTCGTGCGCGGCCGCGACGAGGGCGTGCGCGACGGCGTCGTGCACCGCGCCGTCCCGCAGGCGCCGGCCGGGCTCGACGAGCTCGTCGCCGACGGTCGCGACGACGACGCGCGGCGTGGGGTGCACCCACAGCCGGGACCGTCCGACGGCCGCGGCCAACGCGAGGTGCCGCGGCCCGATGCGCGTCCCGGCGCGCAGCACGGTGGTGCCCGCGTGCGCGTCGTGACCGGCGGGGCGCACACCCTCCCCCGGCGCGACGGCGGCGCGCACGTGCACCTGGGCGCGCCCGCGGTCGGTGCCCTCCAGGGGCACGACGGCGTCGGCCCCCACGGGCAGCGGGGCGCCCGACGCGGCGAGCACCGCGGTGCCCGGCACGTGGGGCAGACGTCCCGCCGAGGGCGGGGCGTCGTCGACGACGGGAAGGCGCACGCCGTCCCCGTCGGGTCCCGGGTGCACGTCCGCGGCGCGCACGGCGTACCCGTCGCGGTCCACCACGGGCCACGGCGGGACGTCGGCGTCCACGACGACGTCCCGGGCGAGCACGCAGCCGTCCGCGTCGGCCAGCACCACGTCCAGCGGCGGCATCGGGACCGCCGCCGCCAGGACCGCGGCGAGCTGCTCGGCGACCGACCTCACCGCGTCACTGCCAGCTGTCCACGTACTCCACGAGCCACTCGCGCAGGTCGGGACCCAGGTCGGGGCGCTCGCAGGCGATCTGCACCACGGCCTTGAGGTAGTCCAGCCGGTCGCCCGTGTCGTAGCGGCGACCGCGGAAGACGACGCCGTGCACGCCGCCGCCCTGCTCGGCCGGCATGTCCGCGAGCGTGGCGAGCGCGTCGGTGAGCTGGATCTCGCCGGCGCGGCCGGGCTGCGTGCGCTCGAGCACCTCGAACACGGCCGGGTGCAGCACGTAGCGGCCGATCACCGCGAGGTTGCTCGGGGCGCGGGCGGGGTCGGGCTTCTCGACGAGCCCGGTGACCCGCACGTGCGCCTCGGGCTCGCCCTCGAGCGGGGCGACCGCGGCGCAGCCGTACGCCTCGATCTGCTCGGGGTCGACCTCGAGGAGCGCGACGACGGACCCGCCCGTGCGCGCCTGCAGCTCGATCATCTCGGTGAGCAGCGGGTCGCGCTCGTCGATGAGGTCGTCGCCGAGGAGGACCGCGAACGGCTCGTCGCCCACGTGGTACCGGGCGCACAGCACCGCGTGGCCGAGGCCCTTCGGCTGGCCCTGGCGGACGAAGTGCACGTTGGCGAGCTCGGTCGACCGGCGCACCTGCGCCAGCCGGTACTCGTCGCCCTTGGCCTCGAGCGCGGCCTCGAGCTCGGGCACGGCGTCGAAGTGGTCGTCCAGGCTCCGCTTGGACCGCCCGGTGATCATCAGGACGTCGTGGAGCCCGGCCCGCACGGCCTCCTCGACCACGTACTGGATCGCGGGCTTGTCGACGATCGGGAGCATCTCCTTCGGCGTCGACTTCGTCGCCGGGAGGAACCTCGTACCCAGGCCGGCCGCTGGGATGACGGCTTTGCGGATGGTCATGTCTGGCAGGCTAGCGGCCCCGGCCCCCCATGGCGCCGTGCCGCGTCGATCTCACCCCACCTGGCGCATGGCCGACGGATTCTTTGCCATGATGTGACCATGGCCCGGTCCACCCAGCCCTACCCCCGGCACGGCTTCGGGCTCGAGGTGACGGAGCTCAAGGAGGAGCTGCGCCGCGCGATCCGCGCCGAGCGCGCGAAGATGTCCGAGCGGCGCCGCGAGGCCGCCGGGATGGCCTTCGCGAAGATCGTCGGCGACCTCGCGCCGGTGGCCACGGCCGACTGCGTCGCCGCCTACGTCTCCCGGCCCACCGAGCCCCCGACCCTGCCGCTGCTCGACCGGCTCGCCGGGCGCGGCACGCGCGTGCTGCTGCCCGTGCTCGGCGCGGGCCTGACACGCGAGTGGGCCTGGTACCGCGGGGCCGGCGACCTCCAGGTGCGCGCCCCCGGGCGCCCGGCCGAGCCCGCGGGCCCGCCGCTCGGCGCGGACGCGCTCGCCGAGGCGCAGGCGATCGTCGTGCCCGCGCTCGCCGTCGACACCGCCGGCGGCCGCCTCGGCCAGGGCGGCGGCTGGTACGACCGTGCGCTGCGACACGCCCCGGCCGACACGCTCGTCATCGCGATGATCTACGACGACGAGCTGTACGACGCCGAGACGCGCCCCCTGCCGCGCGAGCCGCACGACCGCGCGGTCGACATCGCCGTGACGCCGTCCGGCTGGCGCTGGCTGCGGGAGCCGTCGGGCGCCTGAGCCCGGGGGCTCAGCGGGCCGGGCGCAGGGTGAGCTCGCGCGTCGCGGCCTCGCGCACGGCGTCGTCCGTCCACGGCCAGGGGAAGGTCTCCCCCTGCGCCCACGCGGAGAACTGGTCCGTGTAGTGCACGCTGCCCGGGTGGCCCGACGTGCCGGTCGCGGCCACCCACGTGGAGCCGTCGAGGTCGCCGAGGTCCACGACCATGCGCATGGCCGGGCCGGCCGTCACGCCGAAGCCCTCGGAGGCGTCCCACGCCATCGCGTTGACGATCGACGAGCCGCCGTCCACCGCGAGCGGCCGCGGGTTGACGAGGCGCCGCACCAGGTCGGGCACGCCCTCGCCGCCCAGCACCGGGTGCTGCGGGGCCGCGGTGTGCAGGCGGCCCCACCGCCACTGGCGCGCGTCCTTGCCGAGCTCGACGGTGAGCTCGAGCCGCGCGGTCTCGAGCGCCCGCGCGAGGATCTCGTCGCGGCTCTCGGTGACGTTGACCGTGCGCCGGTCGTCCCACCAGGCGCTGTCCGGCTCCTCGAGCAGGCCGGAGACGACGTGCAGCCACTGCGCGCCTCCGTCGGGCCACAGCGCCTCGGGGAGCTCGTCCTGGAAGGTGAGCTCGAGCAGGGTCGACCACACCGCCGCGAGGTACGCGGCCGCGGCGGAGTCGGCGGACTGCTGCCCGTCCCAGTCGCGCAGCAGGTCGACGGCCTCCTGCGTGAACGCGTCGACGCGGACCTGGAGCAGCGCGGGCACGAGCACGTCGGCGTAGGGGCTCCAGGCGTCCGACTGGATCCGGCTCATGAGCGCGGCGTCCACGGGCGTGCCTGCGGCGATCGCCTCGTCGAGGAGCGTGCGGATGCGCTGCGACCGGTAGCCGTAGTCCCAGTCGACGGCGAGGAAGGGGCCCTGGCCCGACACCGTGACGGCCTGGTTCGCCGCGACGACGTAGCCCTCCGGCGGGTCCTGCACGGCGGGCAGGTCCTCCGGCGGCACGAAGCCCTGCCAGTCGTAGCGGGAGTCCCAGCCGGGCCGCGGCCACGTGCCGTCGGTCGGCACGGGCGAGTCGGGCACGCGCTGGCGGATCGGCACGAGCCCGGGCGCCTGGTAGCCGATGTGGCCGTCGACGGTGGCGTAGACGATGTTCTGCGCGGGGACGGCGAAGAGCGCGGCGGCCGCGGCGACGTCGTGGGCGTCGGCGGCGGTGTTGAGCGCGAAGACGGCGTCGGCGGTGCGGCCGGGCACGAGCGCGGTCCAGCCGAGCGCGACCTCGGTGCGGCTGCGCGGGCCCTGCGCGGTGGGCGCGGCGGCGAGCATCTCCACGTCGAGGACGTCGGAGACGATCGGGCCGTGCACGGTCGAGCGGACCTCGATCTCGACCGGGTCGGCGCCGTTCACCTCGATGACCTCGGTGCGCACGTCGAGCGGCACGTCCTCGCCGTCGCGCTCGTACGTGCCGGCCTCGCGGTCGACCCGCTCGAGGAAGAAGTCCGTGACGTCGGCGCCCATGTTCGTCAGGCCCCAGGCCAGGTCGGCGTTGTGGCCGATGATGACGCCCGGGAAGCCCGCGAACGTGAAGCCGCCGACGTCGAAGGGGCAGTCCGGCCCGACGGCGGCGCAGCGCAGGTTCATCTGCATGAAGATGCCGGGCGCGGAGATCGACAGGTGCGGGTCGTTGGCGAGCAGGGGCGCACCGCTCGCGGTGAGGTCGCCGGAGACGACCCACGAGTTGGAGCCGACGCCGTCGCCCTCGCCGACGAGCGTGGGCACCGCGTCGAGCGCGGCCGCGGCGGCGGTCAGGGCGCGCTCGAGGTCGGGGGCGTCCGTGAGGCCCGCGGGCGCGGCGGACACGACCCCGTCGTGCTCGGCGGTCCCGTCCTGCCCGTCGGCGGCCGCGACCGTCCGGACGGCGGCCGTGGCCTCGGCGGGCGGCGCGACGATCGGCGCGTGCGCCTCCTGCGGGTAGCGCGGGAAGAGCTCCTCGACGCGGTCGACGTCGCGCACCGTGAGCCACGCGAGGCCGCGGGTGAGCTCGTCGTCGTAGTTGGCGCGCAGGTCCCAGGCCATCGCCTTGAGCCAGGCGAGCGAGTCGACCGGGTCCCACGGGTCGGGGTGGTCGACCTGCACCTGCAGGCCGAGCACCGTGTACTCGAGCGCGAGCGCGTCCGTGGCGCGCGACTCGAGGTAGGCGTTGACGCCGTCCGCGTACGCCTCGAGCCAGCGCCGGGTGTCGGCGTCGAGCAGGTCCCACTCGGCCTCGGCGACGTCGCGCCAGCCGAAGGTGCGCACCACCATGTCGGCCGCGAGCGCGTCCTCGTTCTCGCCGACGAGCTCCGACAGCCGCCCGGCGGTCACGTGCCGGCGGTAGTCCATCTCGAAGAAGCGGTCCTGCGCGTGCACGAAGCCCTGCGCGCGGAAGAGGTCCTCGGCGTCCTCGGCGACGATCGTCGGCACGCCGCGGGCGTCGCGCCAGACGGTGACCTCGGCGCCCAGGCCCGGCACGCGGAGCGTCCCGGCGTGGTCCGGCAGCGGCCGGCGCACCACCGCCGCGGCGACGGCCACCGCGGCGACCGCGGCGAGCGCGAGCACGACGGCGACGACGAGCAGGACGCGCAGCGCACGGCTTCGGGGCACCCTTGGGAGGGTAGTCGGTCGCGGCGCCCGGGCCCGGGCACGCGGGCGGCGCGTGGCCGGACGCGGGCCGGGGTGGGGCGTCTCACGCCGGACGGGGCGTGCGCGCAGCGCCCACCAGGCCGTACCATTGGCACTCGGAAGGGGCGAGTGCCAGCACCGCGTTCGCGTCGGCACCCACCCGAGTCGACCTGGAGGAACCGTGCCGACGTACTCCTACGCCTGTACCGCGTGCGGGCACCGCTTCGACGCGCAGCAGTCGTTCGCCGACCCCTCGCTCACCGAGTGCCCCGAGTGCTCGGGCCGCCTGCGCAAGCTCTTCGGGTCGGTCGGCGTCGTGTTCAAGGGCTCCGGCTTCTACCGGACCGACTCCCGCTCGTCGTCGCGCTCGAGCATCGGCTCGAACGGCTCGCCCTCGTCCTCGTCGTCGTCCTCGTCGTCGTCCTCGTCGTCGTCCTCGTCGAGCGGCTCGAAGGACACCGCCTCGTCCGCCACGCCGAAGGCCGCCGCGTCCTGACGGCCCCCTGAGCACCGGGCCGGGCGGGGGTGTCCACCGGCCCCGCACCGGCGACGTCGTCCCCCGGCCCGCGGTCCCGTCCGGCTGCGCCGCCCGACGCCGTCCGTAGCGTCGCCGCGTGCCCGTTCCCCTCGCGCTGCGCGTCCTCGCGTGGCGGCTGCGCCCGGCGCTGCTCGCGGTCGGTCTCGTCGCGCTGTGCACCGTGGCCGCGCGCCTGGCCGCTCCCCCGCCGCCGCCGTCGGCCCCCGTCGTCGTCGCGCGTGCCGACCTCGCGCCGGGCCACGTGCTCGCCGCCGAGGACCTGCGCACCGTCCGCCTGCCCGCGCGCCTGGCGCCCCCGGCGGCGGTCGCCGACCCGGACGCGCTCGTCGGCGCCCGCGTGGCGGTGCCCGTGCCCGTCGGCCTGCCCGTGGTCGAGGCGCACCTGGCCCGGTCCCGGTTCGCGCGGCAGCCCCCGCCCGGCACCGTGGCCGTCCCGGTGCAGCCCGCCGACGACGCCGTCGCCGACCTCCTGCGGCCCGGCGACCGCGTGGACCTCGTGACGGCGGGCGACGCCTGGGGCGGGGAGGCGCCCCGGGTGCTCGCGCGCGCCGCGCTCGTCCTCGACGTCGTCGTGGCCGACGACGACGCCGCGGCGGGGCTCCTGGGGGCGGCCGGCGGCGGGCCGTCCGGGGCGCCGGTGCTGGTCGTCGCGGTCTCGCCGGGCGAGGGACACGCGCTCGCCGCAGCGGGTGGGGGTCACATCGGGGCGGTCCTGGTGCAAGGATCCTGAGCGGCGGGCCCTCCGCCGCTGACCAGAAGGGGGTCACAGATGCTGCAGGGCTTCAAGGACTTCATCGCCCGGGGCAACGCGATCGAGATGGCCGTCGGCATCGTCCTCGGCCTGGCGTTCAGCCAGGTCATCGACGCCGTCGTCAACTGGCTGATCACGCCGCTCATCGCCGCGCTCGGGGGCGCCCCGAACCTCGACTCGCTGCTGACCTTCGAGCTCAACAACGCCCAGTTCTCGATCGGCGCGATCCTCACCGCGCTGATCAACTTCCTCATCGTCGCGGCCGCGCTCTACTTCGTCGTCGTCATGCCGATGAACAAGCTCGCCGAGCGCCGCAAGAAGGGCGTGGAGCCCGAGCCCGAGGCCCCGGCCGAGGACGTCCTGCTGCTCCAGGAGATCCGCGACCTGCTCGCGCAGCAGCGCAACGTCTGACCCGCGCGACCGACCGGCGCGACCGGCCCCCGGCGGCGCCGGGGGTCAGTCGCGGCCCCAGTGCGGCGGGACCTCCCGCCGCCACCGCTCGTCGTCGTCCGGGTCGGGGCGCTCGCCCCAGCCCACGTCGCTGTCGTCGGGGCTGCGCGGCAGGACGGGGTCGTCCGCGCCCGGGCGCGTCTCGTGCGTGCCCGGGCGCACCACGCGCCGGTGCCTGCGCGGCCGGCCCTCGCCGGACGCGCCCGCGGTGCCGCTCACCGGGCCCGCCGCACCGCCGCGTCCACGGCGGCGTCGATGCGCGCGCCGCGCCGCGTGATGCCGAGCTCGGCGCGCAGGGCCGCGGCCAGCTCGTCGTCGGTGCGCGCGACGCCGTCCGAGCGGATCCACGCGACGAGGTCGTCGAGCTGGTCGTCGGTGTAGGCGCTGATCGGCAGCCCGGCGGTGACGTCCGGGCGCGGGCCGCGCGGCCGGGCGATCGGCAGCTCGTCCTGCACCGCGACCTCGGCGGTGTCGCCGTCGTCGGGCACGAAGGCGCCCGGGACGACGTCGGCGACGTCCTGCCCGGCGCCCCGCGGTGCGCCCTCGGTGGCCACGGCCGTCGCGCCGTCGGCCGCCACGCCCTCCGCCGCGGCCGGGCGCGACGGCACCGGGCGGACGGGCCGGGCGGCGTGCTGGGCCGCGCGCGCGGCGAGGCGCTCGGCCTCCGCGCGCTCCTCGGCGACGACGCGCTGGTGCGCCTCGATCACCGCGGCGCACACCGCCTCCGCCTCGGCCTGCGGGTCGAGGAACGCGGCGGCGGACCACACCTGGACCACGGTCCAGCCGAGCCGCTCCAGCCGCTGCGGCACCTGCCGGTCGCGCACGCGCACGCTCGGCTCGGCCACGTACGCGTCGTCGTCGGTGAGCACCGCGACGAGCATCCGGTCGGGCAGGTCCGGGTGGCCGACGACGAGCGGGATCCGGAAGCCGTCCCCGGGGCCGTGGTCGAGCTCGACGACGAGGCCCATGCGCCACAGGCGCTCGGCCAGGTCGAGCACGAGGCGGTCGGGGTCGGTCCCCGGCTCGGGGGCGGGGCGGCCGGAGCGGGTCGCGCCGGTGCGCCGCTCGGCGAGCCGGAGCAGGTCCGCCAGCAGCAGCGCGCCGGGCGCCTTGAGCCGGTCGGCGTCGAGGTCGTCCGCGGCGAAGCAGGACACGACGGTGAGCCGCTCGCGGACCGCCGTGAGGGCGTCGAGGAGCGCGGCGTCCCCGCCGTCCTCCGACAGCACGCCGAACCGGTGCAGGACGCGCCCGTGCGGGGTCCGGCCGAAGCCGACCGAGAGCACGATCGCGTCACGCTGCAGGCCCTGCGTGGCGCCCACCTCGACGACGGCGAACGGCTCGGGGTTCGTGGGCGCGACGAGCGCGGCGACCGCGGGGTCGTCCGCGGCGCGCGAGGCGACCGCGTCGCGCACCCGGTCGGCGTGCACGCGCGACGGCGTGACGACCGCGAGCGACGCGTCGGGTCGGCGCCGCGCGTGCTCGGCCACGAGCTCGACGACCCGGGTGACCTCGGCCTCGGTGGCCTCGACCGCGCCGTTCTCGGACGGCATGCCCGTGCCGTCGACGAGCTCGAGCCGGACGAGCCCCGCGTCCGAGGGCAGCGGCGTCGGGCGCAGCCGGTCGCCGTAGCCGTGCCGGGCCAGGAACGCGGTGAGCTCGGGGTCGCGGCGCGCGACGTCGGCGCGCAGCGCGAGCCGCGGCAGCAGGTCCGCGAGCCGGGCGAGCGCGGAACCCGGCCGGCAGCGCACGTCGCCGACGACGAGCACCTGGCGGCCGCGCGCGAGCGCGGGCACCACCTCGCCGAGCGGCAGGTGGCCGGCCGCGTCGAGGACCACCAGGTCTTCGTCCCGGCTCGGCGGCAGCAGGTGCGGCACGAGCATGGGCGAGGCGACGATGCACGGGCGCAGGTGCCGCGCGACGCGCGGGAAGCGCTCGACGGCCTGGCGCAGGGTGGCGAACCGGCCCTCGACGACCTCGGCGAACAGCGCCTGGGTCTCGTCGTCGGCGGCGCGCATGCGGGCGAGCACGGCGTCACGGGCCGCGGCGCGGGCGAGGACCGCCCGGTCGGCGAGCAGGCGCTCGTCGAGCGCGCGGAACTCGGCGACGAGGCGGGTCAGCGAGACGCCGTCCTGGCCGGCCAGGGCGGGGTCCTCCGCGAGGACGAGCTCGAAGACGGTGCTCCACCACGCGAGCTCGAGCTCGGCGGCCACGACGGTGGCTGGGGCGCGGCGCGCGGCGAGGTCGGCGAGCAGGTCGCCGAGGCCGCGCTGGCGCAGGCTGCGCAGGAGCGCGGTCCGCTCGGGCAGCGTCTCGAGCGCGTCCCGGTCGGCGCGCAGGCGCTCGAGGCGGGTCTCCAGCTCGTCCCAGGTGAGCGTGGCCAGGTCTCCGCCGGCGGGCGTGCTCTCGAGGACCTCGGCGAGCGCGTCGAGGTCGGCGCGCGCCTCGCGGTGGTCGAGCTGGATGCCCGCCAGGCCCTCCGGGATGCGCGGCCAGCCGCCCGCGGGGCAGTGCGCGCGCCACACCTCGCGCTGGCGCTGCACCTCCAGGAGGGCGGCGTGCAGGTCCTCCACCGGGCGGCCCGGCCGGAGCATGTCCTTGGCCTGCTTGCGCAGGCGGCGGCGCATGCCGAGGCTCATCTCCACGCCGTGCTCGGCGCGCCACGCGGCGGTCGCCGTGGCGGCGACGAGGTCGGCCGCGGACCGCTCGAACACGATCGGCCGGAACACGTCGAGCGCGGCGCGGACGCCGTCGAGCATGTGCAGCTGCTCCGCCCACGCGGCGGGCGTGGTCGCGGGCACGAGGCCCGTCTCCTCCGCCACGCGCGCGGCGTCGGCGCGCATCTGCGGGAGCGCGTGGTCGAGCAGCCGCTCGACGCGCCGCAGGGCCGCGCGGCCGCGGTCCGGCGTCGGCAGGTCCGCGCCGAACCAGGCGGACGCCTGCGCCTCCGGGCTGAACGCGCCGAGCGTGGCGACCCGGACGAGGTCGGCCGCGGCCTGGCCGCGGATCTCGCCGTTGAGCGCCTCGGCCACGGGCGGGCTGAGCCGGACGCGGGTCTGCGGGGCCGGGCGGGTCGAGGTCAGCCGGGCGAGCGCCTGGAGCGCGTCGTACGCGGAGCAGCCCCACGGCTCGCGGACCCGGTGCAGGCCGGCCATGTAGCGCTGCAGGCGCGTGCGGCGGTCGAGGAGCTCGCGCTCGACGATCGCGATCTTCTCCGCGTCCACCGGCACGGGGTCGGACGTCATCGCGCCGAGCAGGCGCTGCCCGGCGGCCTCGCGCCAGCCGGACCGCGGCGCCACGTCGAGCACGACGTCGTCGAGGCCCAGCGCGCGCAGACGCGCGGTGACGGCCTCGGCGGCGCGCCGGTGCCCCGCGACGTAGAGGACCGTGCGGCCGGCCGCGACGGCGTCGGCCACGACGGCGGCGACCGTGCCGGCCACGTCGGAGCCGGGCGGGGCGTCGACGACGAGGTGGTGGCCCGCGCGGATGCTCTCCAGCACGTGCAGCTGTGCCGGGTCGAGGTCGCCGACGCCCTCCTCCTCCGGGACGCGGTCGCCCGACGGGCGCGGCGGCAGCGGGTGGGTCAGCGCGGCGGCGGCCCGGTCGTCGCCCGCGAGCGCCGCGACGACCTCGTGCTCGGCGAGCACGGGCGCGAGCGCGTCGAGGTCGTCCACGAGGCTCTGCTCGGGGTGCACGAAGGTCCCCACGAGCAGCCGCTCGTCGAGCGTGAAGCCCTCGAGCAGGGTCTCGCCGAGCCCGCGCAGGCGGTCGAGCGCGTCACGCGGGTCGAACCCGGTGGCGCCGAACGTGGCGCGGGCGAGCGCGACAGGGTCCAGCAGCGCGCCGCGTGAGCGCAGCGCGGTCGCGAGCACGGGGTTGACCTCGAGCGACGGCTCGAGCGTGAGGTCGAGGTCACCGTCGCCGGGGTGCGGGGCGATCGTCACCGGGCGCAGCAGCACGGGCGCCTTGAACGTGCGCCGCCTCGCGGGGCGCCGGGCGGCCCGGGGTGCGGCCGGCGCGACCACGGGGATCGGGGCGGTGACGGCGTCGGGCTCGGTGCGGCGCCCGCCGTCGGCCTCCCCCGCCGCGTCCCCGCCGTCGGCGTCGGCCTCCGCCGCGGCGGCCGCCGGTGCGGGCTCGGGCTCCGGCTCGGGCTCGACGACCTCCTCCGTCCACGTGGCCAGGCCGATGGCGAGGAAGGTGGAGGCGATGCCGTAGCGCTGCGCCTGCTCGTCGGCGCGGCCGGCGACGGCGCGCGCGCGGCGGCGGGCGACGGACAGCGCGGAACCCTCGCGCACGAGGTTGGACAGCCGCGTGGTGCGGCCGGCGAAGAGCTGCGCGATGCCGGACGGGTGGGCCGCGGTGATGTCGAGCAGCGAGGCACCGAGGCGGTCGACGTCGGCGAGCGCCGAGTCCCCCGCGTCCTCGACCAGGGCCGCGCGCCACTCCAGGCGCGCGCTCTCGACGAGGTCGGCCACCGTCGTCGGGCGGACGACCACCGGGCCGGGGCGGACACCGGGCTCGGGGGCGGTCGTCTCCGGCTCCCCGACCGGCCCGGCGTCCCGGGCTGAGGTGCGGGCGCGAGCGTTCACACGGGCACGGTAACCGCGGGCGTCGGCGGGGCCGTGGTGCCGCGCCGCCGAGGGCGCAGGCCGGCGCGGGTGAAGCGGCCCGGACCGGTCCGGCCCGGGCCGGACATGGAACAGTGCGCACCACGCAGGGGGCAGGCGGTGCGCACTGTCAGGCCAAGTGTGTACCCGGCACCACCGCCGGTCAACGCTCCGGACGGGCCCTCGCGGCCGCCCGCGGGAGAATCACCCGAGCGGGTGAGCGAGGCGCCGTCAGGCCTCGTCGATCGGCGGCCGGCCGAGCTGCCAGGCGTTCTCGTGGTCGCGCAGGAAGTGGGTCGGCCAGACGGCGTCGGCCGCGCGCTCGTCGATGCCGTAGAAGGCCAGCAGGTCGCTCACGAGCGTCTCGACGGCCGTCCGGCTCGGCTCCGCGAGGAGCGCGCGCAGCCGGTCGACGAGGTCGGCCGGCCGGTGCGTCACGCGCTCGGTGACGCGCAGCAGCCACTTGTGGTGCGGGTACAGCGTCGAGGCCTGCGCGAGCACCAGCCGGCACGCGAACAGCACGACCTTGCCGAGCGCGACGGTGCGCAGGTACGGGTCGTCCTTCTCCACGCCCTGCCCGTGGTACCAGCGCCAGCCGAGCAGCTGGGCGGTGAACGAGGTGATGCGCCCCTCGCGCTCGTGCTCGGGGTAGCGCGTGATCTCCGCCAGGAGCTCGGCCAGCCCGTCCACCCGGGAGAACAGCACGCGCGCGCCGACGTAGGCGTAGCGCGCCGGGTCGCTCCCCCGGGCCGCGACCTCGCGCAGCCCGTCGAGCGTGACGTACTTGCCGTCGACGTACCCGCCGTCGTACGTCACCACGCCCGAGCCCTGGGGCAGGTAGAGCGTGAGCCGGTCCTCCGCGTCGCGCCGCGCGAGCTCCTCCGGCCCGACGACGACCGCGACGTCCACGTCCGAGGCGGGCGTGGCGAACCCGTGCGCGATCGACCCGCCGAGGATCACCCCGAGCACCGCGGGGTCCTCGGCCAGCACGCGCGCCGCGTTCGCCGCCGTCGCCGCGTGGTGCGGCAGCAACCCCTCGTACGGGTCCGTCGTCGGACCGGTCATCGCGGCCTCCCCCGCTCGCCCACCGACGGGTGTCCCGTCGGTGGGCGAGCGTAGGGGTCAGCCGGCCGGGAAGACGAGCACCCAGGGCGACCCGCCGGGCACCGAGGTCCCGGGCTCCTGGCCCTGCGTCCACCACTTGGCCTCGTACGGGACGAGGCCGACCTGCACCCGGTCACCCGCGACGTAGACCGCCTCGGGGTCCCACTGCGGGTAGGTGCCCTCGGGCATCGTGGGCAGCGGGGCAGGCTTGTCGCCCGGCAGCACCGGACCGACGAGCGTCCACGGCGAGTCCCACTGGTTCGCGACGGGCGTGTCCGGGGCGACGCCGCTGGTCCAGAACCGGGCCTGGTAGACCTGCTGGTGCCAGACGACCTTCGTGCCGCCCGGGTACGTGCCGTACGGGTCCCACACGGGGTACGGGCTCGTCGCCGGGTCGTCGACGACCTCGTTCGGCGCCTGCGTCTGCTCCGGGGTGGGCGACGGCGTCGCACCCGGCGTGGGCGTTCCGGCGCGCTCGACGAGCAGGTCGAGGTCCGCCGCCAGCGTCTCGGCGAAGGAGAACCCGGCCTGGTCGACGCCGGAGCAGCCCGTCTGCACGACCGTGAGGATCGTGGGCAGCGGCGCGGTGCAGGTGCGGTCGCGGTTGAGCGACCACATCGACACCCGGCCGAGGCCCTTCTCGCGGGCGAACTCGTTGAGCGTGGCGGCGTCGGTGAGCGTGAACCGCTCGGTGGGCACGTCGCTCTGGCCGATCATCGGCGTCACGCCGACGCGCGCCCACGCCTGCGCCTCGGTGAGCTCCTGGCCGACGTCGGAGAAGACGTCGTCGACCTGGGCGTGCAGCGCGGTGAGCGAGCGCACGACGAGCTCGACGAGCGGCTCCTCGGCGGTCGTCACGACGCCGTAGTCCATGGTCATGGCGTTGACCCCGGCGACGTCGACGCCCGCGGCGAGCATGCCGCGCAGCGCCTCGAGGCCCTCGGCGGTGAGGCCGTCCGGGCCCACGGGCAGGGTGAGCCACACCTCGAGCGAGCGTCCGGCGTCGTCGGCCTCGTCCTGCAGGTCCTTCACGGCCGCGGCGCGGCGCAGCGCGCCCGCGGTGTCCGTGAGGGCCGCGCCCTCGAGGTCGAGGTCGATCCGGGTGACGTCGTACCGCTCGACGACGTCGCGGTACGCCTGGCGCAGCGCGGTCGGGTCGGCGCACGCCGAGGCGAGCTCGGTGCCGAGCTGGCCTCCGAACGACACCGACACGTCGCCGCCGGTGCTGCGCAGCTGCGCGATCCGGCGGTCGAGCTCGAGCTCGGTGCCCGCCTCGGCGAGGTCGTACCACCCGCCCCAGCTCGGCCGGCACGGGGCGTCCGGGTCGGCCACGACGAACGCGAGCACGACGTCGGACTGCGCCGGGCCCGCGGGCGTCTCGAACGGGTGGGGCGGGGTCGCGGTCACGTCGACGTACGGCGCGAACAGCGACGGACCCGGCGAGGTCGGCGCCTCGAGGAGCGCAGCGACCGTCGTGGTGCCGGACCAGCCGAGGCCGCCGGCGCACGCGAGGACGACGAGGAGTCGCCACAGGGAGATCCGGTGGCGGGGGCCGCCGGACGAGGAACGGGACGTGCGCATGCGGCTCACCTCTGGCGGGCGCGGGTGTCCCCGCGGCGGACGGGCGGGACGGAGGACACGGCGACCTGCGAGCGGACGGTGGGCTGCGGCGGGCCGCCGCGGACGGGGTCGGGTCCGAAGTACAGGACCGACTCCCAGTCGAACTCCGCCGGGCCGGCCTGGGCCTTCGCCGGCTGCGGGGCGCGGCGCGGCTTCGCGGGCACGCGGATCCAGTGCCAGGCCCCGAGGACGATGTCGACGATCGAGTTGCGGAACCCGATGAACGCGACGATCGCGTACGTCGTCAGCAGCCCGTTGAAGGCCGCGAACGCGCCGTTGTACCAGTTCTGCACGAGGACGTCGTGCCACAGCGTCACGAACGAGAACGCCGCGACGAGGTACGCCGCGAGCACGAACGTCGCGGGGGCCGCGGTGCGGTCGGCGACCTTCGGGGTGCGGGCGAACGCGATCTTCGACTTCGCGGCCGCCTGCTGCAGCGACTTCAGCGTGCCGGCGAGGTTGACCGCCAGCAGGACGAGGTTGAACGCGTACACCCGCAGCACGTCGCTGCGCTTGTAGCCGAGGCGGTGGAAGTCGGACGCCATCGCCACGAAGTACGGCAGCGCCGCCGTGAGCAGGATCGGGCTGAGCAGCTGGCTGTCGAACGGGAACACCAGCAGGAACACCAGACCGAGGCTCGCCCAGCTGATCGACGCCATGTACGTCACGCGCAGCGCGACCGCGAGGCGGGGCACGCGGTTGCCGGCCTTGCGGGCCTGGCGCGCGTAGCGCAGGAACTTCGGCAGGATCAGCAGGCCGCCGTTCGCCCAGCGCGCGCGCTGCACGACGAGCGAGCCGAAGTCCGGCGGCGTGGCCGAGTAGCTGAGCCGCTCCGGGTAGTTGTGCAGCGTCCAGCCCTTGGCGACGAGGTCGATGCTGGACTCGGTGTCCTCGATGACCGTGCGGTCCTGGACGTAGCGGCGCACCTCCTGGCTGCCGACCCAGCTGATCTCGACGATGTCGTCGAGCGCCTTCTTGCGGATGACGGCGTTCGCACCCACCCAGAACGTGGCGTCGAAGTACGTCAGGCCCTGGTGGACGATGTGCTGGATGTCCGTGGTCGCGCCCGCGATGCGCTCGAGGCGCGTGGGGGCGCCGCGGAACGCCGAGTACGGCGTCTGGATGACGGCGACCCGCTCGTTCTCCGGCAGCTCCATCTGGTGGACGAGGCGCAGGCAGTACTCGCGCAGCAGCACCGAGTCCGCGTCGAGCGTGAGCACGTAGTCGCTGTCGGGGACGATGAAGGCGTCCTCGGACTCCGACGGGCGCAGCACGCGGCCGATCCGGGTGTCGATCGCGGCGACGCTGCGGCCCATGAGGCCGAGGTAGGCGTTGAGGTTCATCGCCTTGTTCGCGTCGTGCGGCAGGTTCGCGTACTGCTTGCGCTCGAACGAGGAGATCTCGACGCCGAACGTCCACACGAGGCGCCGGCACAGCTGGGCGAGGCGCTCCGCGGGGACCTCCGCGCCCTGGTCGAGCGCCGCGAACAGCGCCCGCGCCGTGGTCTCCAGGTCGCGCGACAGCGCGCCGAGGACCTGCTCGGCGAGGAAGTCGTCGGTGTGCGAGGCGCGCGGCCAGGCGGCGGCCTGGTCGGCGAGCCACCCGGCGGCCCACGAGTAGTCGATGGCCAGGGAGCGGACGGCGTCGGTGGAGGCCGCGCCGCCGCGCACGGCGGCCGCCTCGTGCACGACGAGCGACCGGCTCACCCGCTCGTGCGGGACGCGCAGCAGGTCCATGATCTCGCGCGGCAGCGCACGGCAGCCCTCGAGCGAGGCGATCGCCGCGGGGTCGGTCGGGTTCGGCGGGTCGTCGATGAGCAGGACGATCCGCAGGCCCGGGTACTCCTGCAGCGCCGCGGACAGCAGCGTGGCCCGCACGACCGACGGCTCCTCCCGGTAGGAGGGCACGAGCACGGTGAGCGACGGGCGGTTCGTCGAGAGCATCGCGTCGATCTCGGCGCGCGGGGCGCGCACGTGCTGGCGCGAGCGGTACAGGGCGCCCTGGCGCGCCACGAGGTACATGACGGACGAGAAGATCAGCGCCGTCATGAGCACGACGTAGGCGAGGGTCTGCCACACGAAGCGGCTGTCCTGGATGCCCTTGTCGATGAACTGGGACACGATCGTGTGCGCCAGGTAGACGAGCCACGCGACGATCGACACGGTGATCGCGAGGCCGCCCGCCCACGTGGCGCCCGGACCTGCGGGGCGCTCGACGGGCGGCAGCGGCGGCCGGGGCTTCTCCGCACCCCACTGACGCCGACGACGCCGCACGAGCTCCGCGGCGGCCGCACCTGCGGGCGCGGCGGAGTCGGCCGAGGCGGCGCTCGGGTCGGTCGGGGGCGTCGTGTCGTCGGGCTGGCTACGGGGTGGAGCAACGGGGATCTGGCTCGACACCTGTGACCTTCCGTGGTCCGCGCACGTGCACGCACCGTCGGCCGCCCTCGGGGGGGACGAGGCGGCGGCGGAGCACGGCGGGGGGACCGGCTCGGGATGGGGGGATCGGACGCCGGACGGCGTCGTCGGCGACCCGGCACAGTGAGCATGCCGTCTCCGCAGGACCTTGGTCCCGTCTCACCTAGAAGGATCACCCGTTCGGATCATGAGATTTCACCCGCTCCCGGCACCCGGGCGCGCGACGGGCAGGTCGGCGCGAGCCGGACCGGTCGCCCGAACCGGGCCGAAGCCGGGCATTGACCGTCGAACCGTGCGCGCGCGTAGGGTCGATCGGGACCTGGAGGAGGAGGGACACGACCGAGGACCCGCTCGAGCTGGACCTGCGGCGGCGCGCCGAGAAGCGACTCGAGGACAGGTGCGACCTCGGGGCCCACGTGCTGGCGTACGTGCTGGTCAACGGCTTCCTCGTGGTGATCTGGGCGATGACCGGCGGACCGTCGGGCTTCTTCTGGCCGGCCTTCCCGATGCTCGGCTGGGGCATCGGCCCGGCGTTCCACGTCTGGGACGTCGTGTCGCCCGAGCCGAGCGAGGACAAGATCCGCGCCGAGATGGAGCGCCTGCGCCGGCGCTGACGCCGCTCCGGCGGGCCGGGCCCGCTCCCGGGCTCAGTGCCGGCGGACCCGGTCCGACCGGTACGGCGCGACGGCGGCGCGCACCGCGTCGGTCGCGCCCCAGTCGTCGTCGAACATCGCCATGAGCGCGAGCTGCTGGCGCAGGTGCACGAGCGGCAGCCGGTCGAGCCAGCCGGCCTCGCGCCCGGTGAGCTCGGCGTACACGTCGAAGAACCGGCGCGCCTCCGGCGGGTGCGGGGAGCACCACAGGTGGCTGAGGTCGACGTCGGCCCACACGTAGCTCACCGCGGGGTCGATGAACGCGGGTGCGCCGTCGGGCGTGGCGAGGACGTTCTGCATCCACAGGTCGCCGTGCGTGAGGCACGCGGGCATGGGCGGCAGCAGCTCGGGCAGGCGGTCGCACAGGCGCTCGAGCGCGGCGACGTCGGCCGCGTCGAGCTTGGCCCGCACGCGCGGCTCCGGCAGCCAGCGCAGCAGCCGGTGCTCGGCGAAGAAGGCGAACCCGTCGTCGGACCAGGCGTTGTGCTGGCGCATGGGCCCGAGCCACGTGTCGTGCGGCCAGCCGAACCGGTCGGTCACGGTCGAGGTGTGCAGGCGCGCGACGTCGTGCGCGACGCGCTCCCAGAAGGCCTCGCCGTCGGGCCGCGGCGCGAGCGCGGCCAGCACGAGCAGGCGGGGCGAGACGTGCCGCACGTCGGGCGTGGCGAGCCCGCCGAGGTCGCGCAGCGCGCGCAGGCCCTCGGCCTCCAGCGCGAACAGGTCGTCCGCGGGCGGGGTGTCGAACGACTTCACGAAGACCGTCTCGCCGGACGCGCGCCGCGCGAGCCCCGACCGGGCGGCCATGCCCTCGTCGGACGGCGTGACCGCGACGACGTCGGTCAGCCCCTCGGCGTGCAGGCGCGCCAGGAGGAGGTCGGCGGTGCCCGGCACGGGCGCGCCTAGAGCTTCTTGCCGGGGTTGAGGATCCCGGCCGGGTCGAGGACGGACTTGAGCGAGCGCTGCAGCGCGCGCACGTGCCCGGTCAGCTCGAGGTGGAGGGCGGCGAGCTTCTCGGTGCCGATGCCGTGCTCGCCGGACACCGTGCCGCCGTGCGCGACGGCGAGCGCCATGATCCGCTCGTGCGCGCCGCGGGCGGCCGCGACCTGTGCCTCGTCGTCGGGGTCGTACGCGACGACGGGGTGCAGGTTGCCGTCGCCGACGTGGCCGCCCGTGCCGATGGGCAGGCCGATCTCGCGCGACAGGTCCTCGATCGCGGCGAGCACCGCAGGCAGCTGCGAGCGCGGCACGCACACGTCCTCGTTGAGGCTCGCGCCCCGGTACTCGCGCATCGCGGGGTTGAGCAGGCGGCGGGCGGCGAGCAGGCGGGCCACCTCCGCCTCGTCGTCGGCCACCGTGACGCTGGACGCCCCGTGCACGCGGCAGGTCTCCGCGAAGGCGGCGAGGTCCTCGGCGGCGCCGACGGGCTCGTCGGTGAGCGCGAGCAGCCACGCGCCCGCGCCCACGGGAAGGCCCGCGCCGGGGTCGAGGCGGTGCACCGCGTCGAGGACGACGGTGTCGAGCAGCTCGAGCGTGCTGGGCCGGCGCGCGGCCATGATCGCGTTCGCGGCGGAGAGCGCGGCCGCCACGGTCGGGAAGCCCGCGCTGACCCCGCGCGACGGGCCGGGAGCGTGCCGCAGCGCGACGGTGACCTCGGTGACGACGCCGAGGGTGCCCTCCGAGCCGACGAACAGGCTCGTGAGGTCGAGCCCGGCGACCGCCTTCACCGTGGCGGGCCGGGTGTGCACGACGGTCCCGTCCGCGAGCACGACCTCGAGCGTGCGCACCCAGTCGCGCGTGACCCCGTACTTGACGCAGCGCATGCCGCCGGCGTTCGTCGCGACGTTGCCGCCGATGGTCGACGTCGACCACGACGCCGGGTCCGGCGGGTAGAACAGCCCGTGCTCGGCGACGGCGTCGGCCAGGTGCTCGGTGATCACGCCCGCCTGCGCGACGGCCACGAGGTCGCTGGCGTCGACGCGCAGGACGCGGTTCATCCGCGTGAGGTCGAGCAGGATCCCGCCCTCCACGGCGGAGGCACCGCCCGCCAGGCCGGTGAGCCCGCCCTGCGGGACGACGGGGATCCCGTGGCGGTGCGCGGTCCGCAGGACCTCGGCGACCTCCTCGGTGCTCGTCGGCGCGACGACGGCGACCGCGGCGCCGTCGGGCGGGATGAACGAGGCGTCGACGGAGCGGGCGGCGATCGCGGCGTCGTCGGTGACGACGGCGCCCGGCGGCAGCGCGCCCCGGAGCTCGTCGAGGGCGACGGCTGCCTGGTCGACGACGGTCACGGCACCTCCCGTCCCACGCGCGGCACGCTACCCGACCAGCACTGCCGCGCCGGTGATCCGGTCCGCCCGCAGGTCCGCGAGCGCGGTGGCGGCGCCCTCGAACGGGCGGCGGTCCACCGTGGCGTGCACGCCGAGGCGCCCCGCGAGAGCGAGCAGCTCGCGCCCGTCCTCGCGCGTGTTGGCCTCCACCGAGCGCAGCTGCTTCTCGTGGAAGAGGTGGCGCCGGTAGTCGAGCGGCGGGATCTCGCTCAGGTGGATCCCGGCGACGGCGAGCGTGCCGCCGGGGCGCAGCGCCTCGAGCGCGGGCAGCACGAGCTCGCCCGCCGGAGCGAAGAGGATCGCGGAGTCGAGCGGCTCGGGCGGCGCCTCCGCGGCGCCCTGCGCGGAGTGGCAGCCGAGGCGCAGGGCGAGCTCGCGCGCCTCGGCGGCCCGGGTCATGACGTGCACGCGCGCACCCTGCGCGAGCGCGACCTGCGCGGTCAGGTGCGCGGAGCCGCCGAAGCCGTACAGACCCAGCACGCCGCCGTCGGGCACCTCGGCGCGGCGCAGCGCGCGGTAGCCGATGATGCCCGCGCACAGCAGGGGCGCGGCCTCGACCGGGTCGAGGTCCGCCGGCCACGGGTACGCCCACGCGGCGGGCACGGTGAGCAGGTCGGCGTAGCCGCCGTCGGCGTCCCAGCCGGTGTACTCCGAGCGCCGGCACAGGTTCTCCCGTCCCGCGCGGCAGTCGGCGCACTCCCCGCACGTGCGGCGCAGCCAGGCGACGCCGACGAGGTCACCGGGGGCGAAGCCCGACCCGTCGGGCGCGTGCAGCACCTCGCCGACGGCCTCGTGGCCGGGCACGACGCGCGGCCTGTGCGGCGGCAGGTCGTGGTCGAGGACGTGCAGGTCGGTGCGGCAGACGCCGCAGGCCAGCACGCGGACCAGCAGCTCGTCGGGCCCCGGCTCGGGGTCGGGGCGCTGGACCAGCTCGAGCCGGCCGGGGCCGGCGACCTCCCACGCGCGCACGGTCCCATTCTCGTCACCGGACGCCCGCCGCGGCGCGGTGACCGAGGGGCGACCGTTTGACCCGACGCGCGGCGGTCGGTGAGGCTCGCCGGATGGAGCTCGACCCCGCCGACGCCCGACGCATCGCGGTCCGCGCCCAGCTCCTCACCGCGGACCGCCCGACCGACCTCGTCGACACCGTGCGGCGGCTGACCATGCTGCAGCTCGACCCGACGGCGGCGATCGCCCCGAGCGCGGACCTCGTCGCGTGGAGCCGGCTCGGCTCCGCCTACCGGCCCGAGCACCTGACGGCGGCCCTGGCGGAGCGACGGCTGTTCGAGCTCGGGGCGGTGGTGCGGCCGATGAGCGACCTCGGCCTGTACCTGGCGGTGCGGCCGCGCCCGCCCGAGGAGAGCGGGACGTCGGCGTGGGTGGCGGCCAACGACGCCTTCCGCCGGGACGTCCTGGCCCGGCTGCGCGACGCCGGCCCGCTCCCCTCGCGCGAGATCCCGGACACCGCGCAGGTCCCGTGGACCTCGACGGGCTGGACGCACGAGAAGAACGTCACGCGGATGCTCGAGATCCTCGCGGTGCGCGGCGAGGTCGCGATCTCGGGGCGGGTCGGCCGCGAGCGCCTGTGGGACCTGCCCGAGCGGGTCTACCCGGCCGACGTCGCCGTGCCGGACGAGGCGGAGGCCGCGCGGCGGCGCGACGAGCGGCGCCTCTCGGCGCTCGGCATCGCGCGGGACGCGAAGGTGGCGATGCCGGTGGAGCCGGTGACCGTGGGCGAGGCGGGCGAGCCCGCGACCGTCGCGGGCGTGCCCGGCCGGTGGCGGGTGGACCCCGCGGCGCTCGCCGCGCTCGACGAGCCGTTCCCCGCCCGCGCGGCCCTGCTGTCGCCGTTCGACCGGCTCGTGCACGACCGCGTCCGCGCGGAGCTGCTGTTCGGGTTCGAGTACGTCCTCGAGATGTACAAGCCCGCGGCGCGGCGCCGCTGGGGCTACTTCGCGCTGCCGGTGCTCCACGGCGACCGGCTGGTCGGCAAGCTCGACGCCAGCGCGGATCGGAAGGCCCGCGTGCTGCGGGTCCACGCCGTGCACGAGGACGTGCCGTGGTCCTCCGACGTGCGCGACGCGGTCGACGCCGAGATCGCCGCGCTCGGCGACTGGCTCGGCGTGGCCGTGGTCCGCGAGTAGCCCACCGGGCACGGTCCGGCCCGGCGCGCCCGGGCTCAGCCCCGGACGCGGAAGCCCCACTCCCCCGCGGGCGCCTCCTCGCGGACCTCGACCGCGTCGACCCGCGCGCCGGACGGGCCGCGCCGCGCCCACGCCACCAGCCGCCCGACGGCCTCCTCGCCGCCCTCCGCGACGATCTCCACCTCGCCCGTCGGCAGGTTGCGCACCCAGCCGGCCACGCCCAGCCGCTCGGCCTCGCGCACGCACGACCAGCGGAAGCCCACGCCCTGCACGACGCCGCGCACCACCACCCGCCGACGGATCACGGCCCCAGTGTGGCGCCCGCCCCGGCCCGGCCGACAGGCCGGGGAGGGCCGGCGACCCCCACGGGGAAGACATGGGACGACCGGCCGTGAATAAACGAGCACCCGCGCGGTGTTGCGCACATCACGCGGACGGAAGGAGCGCGCGATGGACACCTCTTCGGCCCGCCGGCTCGGCCTGGCGGCGACCCTGCACTGCCTGACCGGGTGCGCGATCGGCGAGGTGCTCGGCATGGTGATCGGCACCGCCGCCGGCTGGACCGACCTCGCGACGGTCGTCCTGTCCGTGGCGCTGGCGTTCTTCTTCGGCTACCTGCTGACGATCTCCCCGCTGCTGCGACAGGGCCTGGGCCTGCGCAACGCGGCCCGGATCGCGCTCGCCGCGGACACGGTGTCGATCGCGGTCATGGAGGTCGTCGACAACGGCGTGATGCTCGCCGTCCCCGGCGCGATGGGCGCCGGCCTGGCCAACGGGGTCTTCTGGGCCTCGCTCGCGTTCTCGCTCGCCGTCGCGTTCGCCGTCACCTGGCCCGTGAACGTCTGGCTCGTCCGCCGCGGCCGCGGCCACGCCGTCGTGCACGGGCACCACGGCGGGCACCGCACCCCGGCCGATGCCGGCGGCAGGCACGAGCACCACGCCGCGCAGGTCCCCGACGCTGCGCCCTCCCCCGACGTCGTGCCCTCCCCCGACGCCGTCGCCCGCCGCGCCGGGAGCCACGCGTGAGCCGGGCCGCCTGGCGGGGCCGCTCGCGCGGGCAGCGCGTCGCGCTCGTCGGCCAGGTCTCCGAGCCGCTGCGCCGCTTCCTCGGCACCGAGGCCGCGGGCGCCGTCGTCCTCCTCGGCGCGACCCTGGTCGCGCTCGCCTGGGCGAACTCCCCCTGGTCGGGCGCGTACGTGCACCTCCTCGAGACGCCGATCTCGGTCACGGTGGGCGGCGACGGCCTGACCATGGACGCGCACCACTGGGTCAACGAGGGCCTCATGACGGTGTTCTTCTTCGTCGTCGGGCTCGAGGTGCGCCGCGAGCTCGCGCTCGGCGAGCTGACCGACCGCCGCCGCATCGTCGTTCCCCTCGTCGCCGGCGTCGCGGGCCTGCTCACGCCCGCGGCGATCTACCTCGCCATGACCGCGGGCACGCCCGCCACGGCCGGCTGGGGCGTCGTCATCGGCACGGACACGGCGTTCCTGCTCGGCGCGCTCGCCGTCGTCGGGCCGCGCATGTCCACCCAGCTGAGGCTGTTCCTGCTGACCATGACGGTGGCCGACGACATCCTCGCGGTCACGGTCATCGGCGTCGCCTACGCCGACGACATCCACGTGCCCTCGCTCGTCGTGGCCGCCGTGAGCGTCGTCGTCCTCGTCGCGCTCGGCCGGGCCGGCGTGTGGCAGGCCTCGCCCTACGTGGCCGTCGTCGTCGTGCTGTGGCTCGCCACGCTGCGTTCGGGCCTGCACGCGTCGATCGCCGGCATGGCCGCGGGCCTGCTCGTCCCGGCGCCGGCCGCGCGGCGCGACCTCGTGGAGGACGCCGCGCGGGCCGCCAAGGCCTTCCGCCAGTCGCCGCTGCCGAGCGTCGGGCGCACCGCGCAGCGCGGAATCGAGCGCGCGGTGTCCGTGAACGAGCGCCTGCAGGAGGCGCTGCACCCGTGGACGAGCTGGGTGATCGTGCCGCTGTTCGCGCTCGCCAACGCGGGCGTGGACCTGCGCGGCGGCGTGCTCGCCGACGCCCTGCGCTCGCCCGTCACGTGGGCCGTGGTCCTCGGCCTCGTGGGCGGCAAGGCGCTCGGCATCTCGCTCGGCTCGCTCGGGGCGGTCCGCGCGGGCTGGGGTCGCCTGCCGCAGGGCGTGGGCCCGGGCCAGGTGGTCGGCGGCGCGGCGCTGTCGGGCATCGGCTTCACGGTGTCGCTGCTCATCGCGGAGCTCGCGTTCGGCCGCTCCCCGATGCGCGACCAGGCCACGGTCGGCGTGCTCATCGCGGCGGTGCTCGCGACGGCGCTCGGCTGGGTCGCGTTCCGCTACGCCGCGTGGCGGCTGGGCGAGCGGACGGCCGAGCTGCCGACGACGCTCGCCGTCCCGGTCGACCCGGCGCGCGACCACGTGTGGGGCCGGCCGGACGCGCCGCTGACGGTCGTGGAGTACCTCGACGTCGAGTGCCCGTTCTGCGGGAAGGTCACCGGGGTCGCGGCGGCGCTGCGCGAGCGGTTCGGCGACGACCTGCGCTACGTCGTGCGGCACCTGCCGCTGCCGGACGTGCACCCGCACGCGGAGCAGGCGGCGTTCGCGCTCGAGGCCGCCGCCGCGCAGGGCCGGTTCGACGACATGCTGCGCACCCTGTTCGCGCGCCAGGACCGGCTCGAGCCCGAGCACCTCGTCGAGCAGGCGGCCTCGCTGGGCCTCGACGTCGACAGGTTCCTCGCGGACATGGCCGACGAGCGGGTCCAGGCGCGGGTCCGCGAGGACGTCGCCGGCGCCGAGGCGAGCGGCGCGCGGGGCACCCCGACGTTCTTCCTCAACGGCCGCCGGCACGTGGGCCCGTACGACGCAGCGACACTCGTCGCGCGGCTCGAGGAGATCCGCGCCGGTCTGCGCGGCGAGGCGGCCGACGCCGAGGCCGCGTCCGCCCGGGTGCGCCGCAGCGCCCCGGCGCGCGAGCCGGTGCCCGACGCGGTCTCCGAGGCCATCTCCTGACGGCGGCCCGGCGCCGGCGGGCCGGTCAGGCGTCCGCGGCGCCGGGCACGACCAGGCCGGACTCGTAGGCGGCGACGACCAGCGCGGCCCGGTGGGTGACGCCGAGCTTGCGCAGCAGCGCGTGCACGTGCGACTTCACGGTCGCCATGCTCACGTCGAGCGCCTCGGCGACCTCCGCGTTCGACGCGCCCCGGGCCACGGCGCGCAGCACGTCGGTCTCCCGCGCGGTGAGCTCGGCGACCGCGGCGCGCAGCGCCGGGTCGGGCGCGGTCCCCGCCGGCGCGCCCGCCGCCCGCCCGACTCGCCAGTGCCGCACGACGAGCGGCGTGACCGCGGGTTCGAGCATCGCGCCGCCGCGTGCCACCCGGTGCACGCAGTCGACGAGCGTCGCGGGGTCGGTGTCCTTGAGGAGGAACGCGTCCGCGCCCGCGGCGAGCGCCCCAGTCACGTACTCCTCGTCGTCGAACGTCGTGAGCACCGCGACGCGCACGTCGGCGAGGTCGGGATCCTCCCGGATCAGCCGGGTCGCGGTGACCCCGTCCACGCCGGGCATGCGGATGTCCATGAGCACGACGTCGGGCCGCTCGCGCGCCGCGAGCGCGACCGCCGCCTCCCCGTCGCCCGCCTCGCCGACGCACGTGACGTCGGGCTCGTGGTCGAGGATCATCCGCAGGCCGACGCGGATCATCGCCTGGTCGTCGACGATGACGACCCGGACCGGCCCGGCCTGGTCCTCATGCATCCGTGGGCACCTCCAGTCGCACCCGCCAGCCGTCGCCGGCGGGCCCGGCCAGCACCGTCCCGCCGCACGCCGCGGCGCGCTCGTGCATGTGCACGAGGCCGTTGCCGGCCCCGCGCGTGTCCTCGGGCGGGCGCCGCGGGCCCGGGTCGGTCACCTCGAGGACGAGGCGCGGCCCCACCTGCGCGAGCGCGACGGTCGCCCGCTGCGCGCCCGAGTGCGAGGCCACGTTCGTGAGGGCCTCCTGCGCCACGCGCACGACGGCGAGGCCCACCGCGGGCGCGCACGGCGGCAGCGCGGGCGGCAGGTCGGCGTCGACGGCGAGGCCGGCCTCGCGCATCCGCGCGACCACGGCCGCCAGGTCGGCGAGCGTCGAGGTGGGCGCCATGGGTGCCCGGTCGTCCCGCAGCACGCGCACCACCGAGCGCATCGCGTCGAGCGCCTCCCGGCCCGCGGGCCCGATCCAGCGCACCGCGTCGCGGTACACCTCGACGTCGTCGCCGCCCACCCGCTCGACCGCCTGCGCGCGGACGACGATCGCGCTGACGTGGTGCGCGACGACGTCGTGCAGGTCCCGGGCGATGCGCACCCGCTCGGACTGCACGGCCTCCCGCGTGCGCACCTCCTGCAGCTCCTCGAGCTGCCGGTTGCGCTCGGCGAGCGAGGCCAGGGTCTCGTCGAGCCGCCCGAGCACGGCACCGAGCACGGCCGCCCCGGCGACGAGGGTCACGACGAGCAGCAGGTCGTTGACGCTGCCGCCGGGGCTGTCCACGTGTCCGCGCGCCCACATCAGCAGCGGCCGCCACGAGCCCCACACCAGCCACAGCGCGCACGCGGCCGACGCCGGCGCGACGTACCAGACGGACAGCCGCCGGCGCCGGGTCACCACGAACGCGGCCAGGAGCATCGGCGCGAGGTGGAACGCGGACTGCAGCCCGGGCGGCACCCACCACGTGTAGAGCACCGGGTAGCCGATGGTCGTCGCGGCGTACGCCCAGCCCGGGGCGAGGCGGCGCAGCGCGATCGGCACGCCCAGCCACACGCCCGCGATCCAGTACGACTCGAACCACATCGGGTGCCAGTAGTCCCAGCGCCGCAGGAGCGTGACGGCCAGGAGCCAGCCGCCGACGACGAGGAGCGCCGCGCCCAGGTCGGTGCGCAGTGCCGCGCGGACGTCCACGGCCCGGCCGCGCCCGGCGCCGGTCCGCGCGGGCTCCCCCACCGGGACCGCCGCGGGGACGGGGGGCGCCCCGGGGGCCGGGGTCGTCGCGCTCGTGGCCACGGCGCCGAGCGTAGGCCCGCGCGCGGAGCGGCCGGGACCGACCAGGGGCGGGCACGGGCGTCGGCCCCGTCCACCCGCGGGTGGACACGGGCCCGATCGCGGGATCGGGGCGCGCAGCGGTGAGGATCCGGCCGCCGCCCGACGCCGCGCGCACCCCCTCCCGGCGAGGCTCGAGGCATGAGAGCACGACAGCAGCACGACCCCGCCCGTCCGCGCCGCGGAAGGGTGGTGACGCTGCTGCTGCTCACGACGGTCGCGGGGGTCGGCGCCGGGCAGGTGGTGTCCGCGAGCGGCGCGCTCGGGTGGGAGGGACTCGACGCGCCGTGGGACGGGCTCGAGGCGCCGTGGGAGCGGCCCGAGCCGGCGCCGACCCCCACGGCCCTCGACCCGGACCTCGCGGACCGGTTCGCCCGTGCGCAGGCCGCGGCCGCCGCGGAGGGCGTCCCGCTGTCGCTCAGCTCGGGCTGGCGCAGCCCCGAGGAGCAGCAGGCCCTCGTGGACGAGGCCGTCGCGGAGCACGGCTCGCTCGAGGCGGCGAAGCGGTGGGTCCTCCCACCCGAGAGGTCCGCGCACGTCGCGGGCCTGGCGATCGACGTCGGCCCGTTCGAGGGCGCGCAGTGGCTCGCGGAGCGCAGCGGCGACTTCGGCCTGTGCCGCACCTACGACAACGAGTGGTGGCACTTCGAGCCGATGCCGGCCGAGGGCGTCTGCCCCGCTCCCCTGCCGGACTCGTCCTGGGGCTGGTGACGGCGGTGTCCCGGCGCCCGGTGACCGGGCGCCGGGACCGGCAGTACCGTGCGACCGGGGGTGAGGACCGTGCGCGAGCGGGTGGGACGACCGGCCCCCGTGGCCGCGGTGCTCCTCGCGCCCGCGCTCGCCCTCGCCGCCTGCTCGGGGGACGCCGCGGGCCCGGCGCCGACACCCACCCCGCCCGCCGACGGCGTCGGCGCGGTCGACGCGTTCCGCGCGCAGCTCGAGTCGCTGCGCGACCTCGGCGACGCCGTCGACCAGCACACCGCGATGGAGGAGGACGTCGCGGCGTGCATGCGCGCGCTCGGGTTCGAGTACACACCGGTGGACCTCGCGGCGCAGGTCGACGTGGTGACGGCGTACGACCTGGGCCTCGACCGCGGCACGCGCGAGTACGCCGAGGCGTTCGGGTACGGCATCACGACCGACGACATGGGCTTCTACGCGCTCACGGCGGCGCGCGCCGACGACCCGAACGCCGCGTACGTCGCCTCCCTCACCGAGGCGGCGCGCGCCGAGTACGAGGCCGCGCTGTGGGGCGACCCGGACGCCGACCCGTTCGACCCCGACGCCGACCGCGGCTGCAGCGGCAAGGCCCAGGACCGGGTCTACCTGCGCGTGAGGGCGACCGACGCCGTGGACCCCGAGGCGCTGTTCGCCGAGGAGGCGCTGCTGCGCGAGGCGATCCTCACCGACGACCGCGTGGTGGCGCGGCACGCCGACTGGGCGGGGTGCATGGCCGACGCCGGGTACCCGGGCCTGGCGGACCCGGGCGACAACCTGATCACGGGCGACGCGATGCTCCGGGTGCGCGAGGAGTTCGACGCCCGGCTCGTCGCGCTGCAGGCCGAGGTGCCGGCGGAGGTCGACGACCCGAGCGCGCGGGCCGCGCTCGCCGCGCTCGCCGCGAGGGCCGAGCTCGCGGACCGCGAGGTCGCCATGGCCGTCGCCGACCACGACTGCCGCGAGTCCTCCGGGTACGCGGACGCGCTCGCGCAGGTGTCGGTCGAGCGGCAGGCGGAGTTCTTCGAGGCGCACCGCGCCGAGTACGAGGCGTACGCGGCGGCGATGGCGGAGCTCCTCGCCGGGCGCGGCTGAGGCCCGCACCCGCGGCGGCGGCCGGAGCGGGCGCGGCCCGGCCGGCTCAGCGCGCGATGTACGCGGAGAGCTGGTCCCGCTCGGCGGAGATCTCGGTGATCCGCGCCTTCACGACGTCGCCGATGCTCACGATGCCGATCATCCGGCCGTCCTCGACCACCGGCAGGTGACGCACGCGGCCCTCGGTCATGGCGGCCATGAGCTCGTCGAGGTGGTCCTGCGGGCCGCAGGTGCGCACCTCGGACGTCATGATCGCGGTCACCGGACCCTCGAGGACGCCGTCGCCCCCGGCGTGCAGCCGGCGCACCACGTCCCGCTCGCTGACGATGCCCTCGACGTGCTCGCCGTCGGACGAGACCACCACCGCGCCGATGCCGCGGTCGGCCAGCAGGGCGAGCAGCTCGCGCACGCTCCGGCCCGGCGCGATCGTGACGACCGCGCTCCCCTTGGCCCTCAGGACGTCGTTGACCCTCATGGCACACCCCCGCTCGCCCGCGCCCGCCGGCCCCGGCGACCGGCGTCGTCGCGGTCCCTCCCCCGACCGTACGGCGTCGGGCGGCGGACGAGAACCCCGGGCTCAGGCGGTCTGGCCCTCGTGCAGGCCCTCGGCGATCTCCTCGACGAGCGTGGCGCAGAAGGCGGGCAGGTCGTCCGGGACACGGCTGGACACCAGGCCGGAGTCGACGACGACCTCCTCGTCCACCCAGGTCGCGCCCGCGTTGGTGAGGTCGGTGCGCAGGCTCGGGTAGGAGGTCATGCGGCGGCCGCGGACGACGTCGGCCTCGGTGAGGATCCAGCCGCCGTGGCAGATCACCCCGACGGGCTTGTGGTCGTCGAAGAAGCCGCGCACGAACTGGACGGCGTCGGGGTCCATGCGCAGGTGGTCGCCGTTGACGACGCCGCCGGGGAGCACGAGCGCGTCGTAGTCGGCCGCGTCGGCGTCGGCGACGGCCTTGTCGACCGGCTGCTCGTGGCCCTTCTTGCCGCTGATGGTCCCGGTCTCGGGCGAGACGAGCACGGCCTGGGCACCGTGCTCGGTCACCGCCTGCCAGGGGGCCGTGAGCTCGGAGTCCTCGAAGCCGTTGGTGGCGAGGAAGGCGACGGTCTTCCCGGTCAGGTGGGTCATGGCGCGCTCCTGGTGGTCTCGTGGACGCTCGTCCCTCGACGCTAGGCGCGACGCCGCGCCCCGGCATCCCGGACGGCGGCGCCGCGGCTAGATGTACTGACCCGTTGCGTTGTTGACGCGGTCGATGGGTCTGAGGCCGCCGATGCCGAGGTGGGGTCGCTCCAGGTTGTAGTGGGTGAGCCAGGAGGGCAAGGCTTCGGCGCGGTCGGTGTTGGTCGA